>Ga0302320_10000041_pt1 | contig 231738 bp, 202 predicted proteins | sample Bog_T0_3_FD_202130 | JGI IMG/M metagenome (GOLD analysis project Ga0302320, IMG submission 202130) | Peat permafrost microbial communities from Stordalen Mire near Abisko, Sweden - Bog_T0_3 | ecosystem: Environmental > Terrestrial > Soil > Wetlands > Peat | place: Sweden: Abisko, Stordalen... | reverse complement strand
CATCATATTCACGCAAACCAAAGTGGCCGAAACAAATCACGCTGGGAAATGTCAAAATCAAGATTTACAAGCGCACGACTCCTAACGGCAAAAAGGGCTTCATGCTGGCTTACAAACAGGACGGCAAGCGGAAATTTGAATCTTATCCTGATGAAGCCACGGCCATTCAGGAAGCCAACACAAAGGCGCGGCAATTGTCCACGCTCGGTGTCAAGGCGGCTCAACTGTCAGACGATGATTTACGCGCCTGCGTCGCCGTGATGGACGCCGTAAGGCCGCTAAATCTTTCGCTCGGTCGCGCCGTCGAGAAGTTAGTCGAGGCCGTCGAGATTGTCGGCGACGTGGAAAAAGTCATCGAGGCTTGCAAATTCTTTGTTGCGCGGAATAAACGCACAACGCGCAAGCCTGTCGCCGACGTGGTTGCCGAACTGCTGACGATCAAAGAATCACGCGGCGCGTCTCCGCGCTATATGCAGGACTTACGCAACCGGCTGAAACGGTTTCGCCATGGGATGGCACTTAGGAATCACGCTCGGAGTCTGCACGACTGTTTAAGAGTATTGAGCCGCTGGCGTAGTCCGTTGTGTTGAAATGAAAGATAAAATCCAGCCTTGCACACATCCTCAAATAAGTTGAGGATATGTGTTATGCCGAAACGGCGACAACTTGATCCGTTCAATGCGCTGATGCAAATCGCGCAGGAACAACAGGGTTATTTCATCACGAAACAGGCCATTGAATCCGGCTATGCGGACAATACGCATTCCTATCATGTCCGCACAGGCAACTGGGAGCGCATTCAGCGCGGCATTTACCGGCTGGCCCATCTGTCGCCGCCGGAAGATGGACTGACTCCCGCTTTTCTTCTATGGACGCGCGGACGCGATGACCAGCCGGTGGGCGTCCTTTCATACGAGACGGCATTGAGTTATTTCAATCTTGGTGATTTCAATCCGGCAAAAGTCCACATCACCGTGCCGGTTGGATTTCGGCGGAACAGTCCGACGCCGAAGGTGGTTGTTCTCCATCGGGACACGCTCGCACCTTCGGAAATCACCCTGCTGCGCGGGATGCGGATTTGCCGTGCAGCACGCGCACTGTGTGACGTGGTTCATAAAAATCCCGTTGCTCTGGAAGATTGTCGGCTTGCGGCCAAAGATGCCATCCGACAGGGACTGATCCTCGATAGTGAAATCAAGGCGGCGAAGGCAAATCCGAAATTCGCCGCCTTTGCCAAAAAACTGTTTCCATGAATCGTTACACGACCGCAACCGCGCTTCGTCGCGCTCTTGAAGATCGGCTGATGATTCTGGTCGGCAAGGAAGGCGGTGAAATCCAGCGATTCCGCCGCCAAGCCGCCTTCGACCGGCTGTTGTGCCGACTATTCCAAGACGAAAAATCACCCTGGCTATTGAAGGGTGGTTACGCGATGGAACTTCGCATCCGAGCCGCGCGCACAACGCGGGACATTGACCTCGCGCTCCGGCAGTCACCAGCAGTTGCAACGAAATGGAATGCTGAAGCTGTGACCGCCATGCTGCGTCAGGCTGCCGCAATCAATCTCGATGATGGTTTTGAGTTTGCAATTGGCGAGCCAACACTTGACCTTGATGCCGCGCCTTATGGCGGCTCGCGTTTTCTAGTGGACGCGCAAATGGCCGGACGCCGCTTCGCGCAATTTCATCTGGACGTCAGTTCCGGCGATGTTCTGCGCGAGCCTTACGAGATTCTTGAAGGCCGTGATTGGTTTGGTTTTGCCGGACTGAATCGCGCCCGTGTGCCGGCGGTCTCACGCGAGGAGCAGTTCGCCGAAAAACTGCACGCCTATACCTTGCCGCGCAAAGGGCGGCCCAATTCACGCGTGAAAGATTTGGTGGACTTGGTTCTTTTGATTGAACAATCAAAACTGGACATCGCCCGTTTGCCAAAAGCCATTCGTGACACTTTTCAACGGCGAAAAACTCATGAAGTTCCGACCATACTCGCCGAACCACCGGCCTCATGGTCCACGCCATTTGCGGAACTGGCGCAGGAATGCGGCATTGAGCCGGACATCAAAAATCATTTCATCGTGGTGAGAGAATTTTACGACAATCTGCGCTTGTAATTTCGGCGGCTGGTTTCAATTCAGGACGCATGGGACATCTCCGCCGAACCAGAATTGGCAACCCGTTGACACCAGCACGAGAATTCAAAAATCTCGCCAAAAAGTGCCAGCAAAAGTGCCAGCAAAAATCGTTTGGTGAGGATTAAAACGAGTAAAATGAAGTCGCAGAAAGTTAAGCTTGACATAATGCGTAACAGCCTTATAGTCAACATATCAGCGGTGCTTTAGGCCGTTGATTTCGAGGAGCTTTTAAGTTGAAAGGTTGCGCAAATCCGACAACTGGCTCCACTTAAAAACAACCCGTTTACCTTTGGCTGTTTGCTGCTTAAACACGCATTTCGGGCGGTCCCAACTTTCGCAGGTCAAGTCACCGTTTGGTCACCTGATTCCCCATTTGACGCATTCGGCAAACACACAGCCAATATGGCGATAGGTTCGGTTATCTGCGCCGGGTTCCGACCGCGAACGCAGCCAGACCAACGAACATAAGCCCTGTTGCCGTGGGTTCCGGCACGGGAGTAACGCTTAACGAGATATTGGCGAGATACTGAAACGGGGTGCAACCATCAGTCGCATAGCCACGAAGCGTTTCAATTGCGATTTCATGCGTGCCGGCTGTGACCGCCCCGGAGTAGCTCAAAGTCGAGCGCAACGTTGTTTCCGCTCCGTAGACCAGGCCAAAGGCGTGACTGTCAACAGCAGTTCCATCCAGAAGCAGTTCGAAGGATCCGGCATCGGCGTTTGCACATTGAACTCTCGCGGCAATATCCAGGGAAACACTAAGCTGGCCCGCGTCAAGGGGTACATATTGATAAATTCCACTGCCTTGTCCCAAACCACCGCCACCAATCGCACCGCTGGTTACACCCACTTCGAACTCGGCACTGTACGATGGCATCCCGGGGCCCGCCGTATCGAATTGAACCACCTGAGGAGTAATCGCGCTTCCGCCATGCGTTGTGTTGAAGAGCGTCCAATCCGTGAACTCGCCGGTTTCGAAATCTCCGTTGATCAACTGCGCCGGCGCGGTTTCCGCCGTCGTAAACAGTAATGCGAACAGCAGACATTTCAGGTGGGCAGACTTCATATTGGGCTGATGGTTGCCATTCCGCCAATTCATTAGCAATTGGAATGCTTATTCATAAAAAGTCAAGCCATATCTTACAATGCATGACTTGATTTTTGATTAACAGCCTTCAGCCTCCGATAACCTACCCGTGAATCACACTCGTACTGTGCATTTGTAAACCGCCGGTCGCCGGTTCAAATCCGGCAGCTGGCTCCAGTCTTCCGTGAGCTTGTCATTGCGCCGCTGGCCAAATTCGGAAACACTCCGGCCGAAAGAATTTCATGCCTCGCAAACCATCAAAACGGCCGGATGCAGCGACATCGGTGATGATTCTCGGCGTCGGCTCGTTTGCGCACAGCCTCGGACGCGCCTTGACGGACGCGGGCGCAAACGTTTCAACGTATCTCACGCGCAATTACGGCCATTACCCGCCGACGCTCGTGGGGCCGACCTTTTCACGCGATGCATTTCCAAGCCCGGTCCCGCTCATCAAGAAAACCGGCGTGGACATAGTCATTCCCCAATCCATTGACTGGGCGCTCGCGCCGTGGGCGAAGGATTTGCTGAAGTCCGGCGTTGGTATTTTCAGCCCCACGCGCGAGGCGATGCGCATCGAGCGTGAACGGGATTTCGCCCGGAAACTCTGCGCGGACTTCAAGATTCCGTTTCCGCAGGCTTACGTCGCTTCAAACCGGCTCGAAGCCGAGAAAATTCTGGCGGACCATCCGCAGCCGTTCGTCATCAAAAACCCGCTCTGCTCGCCGACCAGTCCGATTCACACCATCCTGTGCGAAACCGTCGAGGACACGCGGGCATGGCTGCGGCACGTCAATTACGCCGAGGGCGTTTTTTTACAGGAATACCTCGGTCGCGCCGAGGCCGGGCACATTGCGCTGGTCAGCGGCGGCGAGATTTATTCGCTCGTCACCAATCAGGAATACAAATACGCGTTCGACGGCAACCAGGGCATCGTCGCCGGCGCCCCGCTCGGCGGAATCGTCGAGCGCGACCCGCATGACAAATACGGCCTGGCCCGGCAGCTCATCCATCCGCTGCTGCCGTGGCTGCGCAAAGTGAATTACCATGGGCCGATCCAGGTCACTGCCGTCAAGGTGGCGGCGACGCCTCGTCGCCGTCCCGATGCGACGAAGGCGTTGCAGCCACTTGGCCAATGGCATGTCATCGAATATAACATCCGCATCGGCGTCACCTCCGGCCCGATGATTTTGCAGATGCTAAAAAATCCGGTGGAAACCGTCCGGCGAACCACCCGGAACGAAAAACTCGCCCCGCAGTTCAAGGACAAATCAAACTTCGGTTGCTCGCTCACGGTGGCCGGTTACGGCTATCCGTTCACCCAGGTCCGCAGCCCGCATCTGCCATTGGAAGTGGACGGCCAGTTCGATTGTGACGTCTGGTGGAACGAAGTGGCGCGCGGCGCGGATGGCCAGCTCGTCTCCACGGGCCATCGCATCGCCGACGTGATTGCATTGGCGCCGACACTGGACGCGGCGATAGCCAGGGCTTACGCAAACATCCGCAAAATCCGCGTCGTGGGCAGCTATTTCCGGACGGACGTTGGTCAAAGTTTGTGGCCGCCGGGAAGCGTTTGACCAGGATTGCATGGATTTTTACGGGTTCTTGCGTTTTTGGAGCGCGGAGCATTGCTCCGCAAACTGCTCATATTGGTTTGGGCGGAGCAATGCTCCGCGCTCCGGTCAAACCGTATACCACTACTAATTTTCCGTGCCATTTGGCATGATTCGTGGTTAAACAATCCCAGCGTTTTATGGATTTCGATTCGACAGCTTTTCCGCTGCGCCCCGCGTGGACCGAGATTGACCTCGGCCGGTTGCGCCGCAACCTGCAGATCATCCGCCGTGACCTGCCGAAAAATGTGCGGCTGCTCGCCGTCGTGAAGGACGAGGCGTACGGCCATGGCGCGCTCGACGTGGCGAAGATTGCGCTGGAGGAAGGCGCGTGGGGATTCGGCCTGAGCACGCTCGAAGAGGCGATGGTGCTTCGTGACGCGGGCATCACCGCGCCGTTGTTGTTGCTGGGCGAACGGCAGGAAGCCGAACTCCCGTGGTGCGTCGAGCACGACCTGACCGTTTGCGTGAACGAATTGCATACCGTTCGCAAGCTGGCGCAGATCGCCGCCGCCCACGGCAAACGGGTGCCGGTGCATCTGAAAATTCACACCGGCATGAGCCGCTATGGCGTGCGCTGGGACGAGGCGCTGCCGCTCATCGAACAGATTTGTTCCGAGAAATCGCTGCGGCTCGAAGGCGTGATGACGCATTTCGCGCAATCGGACGAAACGGACAAGACGTTCGCGAATCTCCAGTTTTCGCGCTACAACGAAGTTTTGCTTGCGCTGGCGCAGCGGAAAATTCCCGTGAAACTGCGGCATACCTGCAATAGCGGCGGTTTTCTTGATTTGCCGCAGGCGCACCTCGACATGGTCCGCGTCGGCATCCTGCTGTACGGCGTTTTTCCGTCGTCGGTCTGCCGCCGGATTCCCGGCATTGAACCGGTCATGTCGGTGAAGGCGCGCATCGCGGCGATTCAAAAATTGAAACCCGGCGAGGTGGTCGGCTACGGCATGCGCTATAGCGCCTCATCGGAGCGTCGGATTGCGATTCTGCCCATTGGTTACGGCGACGGTTTTCCGCGCGTGCGGAATCAGGGCGGCGCGCTCATCCGCGGCCAGCGCGCCCCGCTCATTGGCGGCATCGCCATGGACGCGTTGATGGTGGACGTCACGGACATTCCCGAGGCGCAGATGTGGGACGAAGCCGTCATCATGGGCCGCCAGGGCAACGAGGAAATCACCGTGCACGACATGGCCAAATTGAAAAACTCGGTGAGTTACGACGTGCTGACCAACTGGCGGCTGCGGCTGCGGCGGAAATCGGTGAACGGCAAATCCGCGCCGGTAAAAATCGAAACTGTTTTAGCCACCGATGGACACAGATAAACCCAGATTGGGGGATGAATCCATTTGCGTTTCATCCGTGGCCATCGGTGGCCCAATAAAACCGTGAAACTCCTTTTCTCCGAACAAAATTCCGACTACGACAATTACCAGTTTCCCTACGCCATCTGGGCGGTGCCGGAGGCGGGTGAAACGCCCGCGGACATTTTTGACGCGGGCTTTCTGCCGTCGTCGCGCAATCTGGACCGGTTTTATCTCTGCCGCCAGATCCGCGTAAACCTGGCGAAGTTCCAGCCGTCATCCGAGAACCGCCGCATCGTGCGCAAGGGCGCGGGCATCGAGGTGAAGCTCGTGCCGCGCGACAAATACAATTACACGCCCGACCGCCGCCAGTTTTTCAAGACCTACGCGGACATCAAATTCGGCAAGGACGTGATGACGTTTGAGCGGCTCGATGCGCTGTTCGGTTCACCCATCATCTCGCATCTGCTCGTGTTCACGGACGCGAAGACGGGCGGTGAAATCGGCGTGGCCACGCTCTATCTCGAAGGCAAGGCACTGGCATTTTACTATTACGCCTTTTACGATTTGAATTATTACGCGCGCAACCTGGGCATGTTCATGATGACCTCGGCGGCGGCGCTGTTCGCGGAACGCGGTTTCAAGCAGCTTTACCTCGGCACCTGCTATTCGCAAACGGCGCTCTACAAGACGCAGTTCGCGGGCGCGGAGTTTTTCAACGGGTTCCGCTGGTCGGACGATTTGGACGAGCTGAAATTCATCATCAAACGCGACAAAAAGGAGCTCACGCAGCACCTGCTGGAAACCGACGAATACCGCGACGAATTTTACCAAGGCGACCTGGCCAAAATCAGCGACGCGAGCGCATTTCGCATCAAGATCAGGTGAGAAGGTTCCCGGATGGGCAAAGGCCGCCGTTACGAATGGGGCAGCGATTTTTTATTTGAACCGGCCCGGTCGGTTTTTGATTTCGATTTGCGGGGTGTTTTGGCAGTGGTGGCGGTTGGCCGCAATAATTCTTCCACCTTCGATAGGAGTTCCTCCGGCAGATACGGCTTGGTGAGAAAAACGTTGATGCCGGCCTCAAAGCCCGCCAGACGGGTCAGGTGGCTGTGCATGCCGGTGAGCATGATGACCGGAATGGTGGCGGTGGCGGGGTTTTCCCGCAAGGTCCGGCAAATATCGAGCCCGTTCAACTGCGGCAGCATCAAATCCAGCACAATCAAGTCGGGCAACACCGAGCGGGTTTTGACCAGCGCGTCAACTCCGTTGGAGGCGGTGCCGATGGCAAACCCGGCGTTTCTGAGGTTCCAGCGAATCAGTTCAAGTTGATCCGGATCATCTTCCACCACCAATATCTTTCTTCGCATAAGGATTGGTTTAATCCATACGCAAACAGGCAACGACACCCCGGTACGAATAAAACATGCCTCGTCTTGAGCAAAAACGATGCCGCCCCAAAAAAATCAATTCCTCAATAAATCAGGGGAAATGCACGGCACAAACCGGAAAAACATCGCAACCAATTTTGCGGCGGCGATGTCAAAAAAATCGGGGACGCCGGCGTGCCTCAGACAGCAGAAGTGGTCGAATCAAAACGCCGTTGGCAAATCCAAAGGCGTTTCCAACGCAGCCGGCGGCTCCAGCGTCAGTGGCTGGTCGTGGTCCAGAAAACTTTCACAGACGCGGAAGAAATCCGCGCTCGTGGCCACGCGGCGGATTTCGAACAGGAATTTTTCGCCCACGCCTTCACCGATGAAGTTCAGGAATTTCTTCATCCGCTGCACCTGGGTCGATTCCTGCAGGCTTGGGGTGATTTCGCTTTCCCAAAGTTCGCGGATGTACGCCAACACGTCGCGCCCGGACGGCAACTGGATTGCTTCATCGCGCAGTTGCGCACGGATCTGATCGAACAGCCACGGGTTGCGGATGGCACCGCGTCCAATCATCAACCCGCGCACGCCGGTTTCCGCAAGCAGTCGTTTCGCCTGCGCCGCGCCGTGGACGTTACCGTTGGCCAGCACCGGACAGGGCAACTCGTGCGCCGCCTGCGCGATGAGATCGTAGCGCACCCCGGGCCGGTACATTTGTTTAACGGTGCGCGCGTGGACGGTGAGCAAATCAATCGGATGTTTCGCGAATAGCGGCAGCAATGTGTCGAATTCGGTCGGCGACTCAAATCCAATGCGCGTTTTGACGGTGAACGGAATGGTTATGGCATCACGCAGCGCGCCGAGAATGGTGTCAATGCGTTGCGGCTCGCGCAACAGGCCGCCACCGGCGCATTTGCGATAAACAATCGGAGCCGGACAGCCGAGGTTCAGTTCAATTGCGGCCACGGGATATTTTTGCAATTCCTTCGCGGTGCGAACAAGCGCAGGGACATCATTGCCAATCAGCTGCGCAACGACGGGCCGGCCGGTGGGATTTTCGGTGATGGACCGAAGAATCCATTTATCCAGGCGCGAATCGCCGTGGACGCGGAAATATTCCGTCCAATACACATCCGGCCCGCCGTAACGCGCGATGACGCGCATGAAGCTAAGCGTGGTCACGTCCTGCATCGGCGCCAGCGAGAACACGGGCCTTCGCCGCAAGGCTTCGGCCCCGCAAGCTGGCGCATCGCCGCGGAGCAGGTTCAAAAAAGTTTCAGCTGAAGTCACGCGGATCGGGAGTTTGCCGGACGAAGGCAATGAGGCAAGCGGCAATGTTCAGTTGAACTTGTCCGCGGCATCGGCTATGGTGTTACTTTATGACTTTGACGGAAAAAATCCTCGCCCGGGCGGCGGGCAAGCCGCGCGTGCAGGCCGGTGACAACATTTGGGTGAACGCCGACGTGCTCATGACGCACGACGTGTGCGGGCCGGGCACCATCGGCGTGTTCAAACGCGAGTTCGGCAAGGACGCGAAGGTCTGGGACAAAAACAGGATTGTCATCATCCCCGACCACTATATTTTCACCGCCGATTCCAAATCGAACCGCAACGTGGACATCCTGCGCGATTTCGTGAAGGAGCAGGACATCGCGTATTTCTACGATGTGATTGACGATCCGAACGGCCACTGGCATTTCGACATCAGCAAAGGCCATCTCAAGCGGCAGTACGGTTCGCAATACGCGGGCGTCTGCCACACGGCATTGCCTCAAAAGGGGCACACGCGGCCCGGCGAAATTTTGTTCGGCACGGACTCGCACACGTGCATGGCGGGCGCGTTCAACCAGTTCGCCACCGGCATCGGCAACACGGACGCGGGCTTTGTCATGGGCACGGGCAAATTGCTTATCAAGGTCCCCGAGACAATGCATTTCCGGCTCGAAGGCAGATTGCAGCCGGGCGTGATGGCCAAGGACGTGATTCTCCATTGCATCGGCGAAATCGGCTTTGACGGCGCGACGTATCGCGCGATGCAATTCGACGGTTCCGGCGCGGCATCGCTCTCGATCGACGACCGCATGACCATCGCGAACATGGCCATCGAAGCGGGCGGCAAGAACGCTATTTTTGAATTCGACTCGCGCACGCAGGAATACGTGGACGCGCGCGTGAAATTGAACGGCACGAAAGCCACTTACGAGCCGGTCGCGCGCGACCAGGACGAAAAGTTTGTTTACGAACTGGTGGTGAATCTCGACCAGCTCGAACCGACGGTGGCGTGCCATCCTGATCCGGGCCAGCGTAAAAAGGCGAAGGAGATGGGACACATCAAACTGGACCGCGCCTATGTCGGCTCGTGCACCGGCGGCAAGACGAGCGATTTTGTGGAGTTCGCGCGGGTGTTGCGGGGCAAGCACGTGGCGATTGACACGTTCGGGGTGCCGGCGACGCCGGAGATTGTGCGCGATTTGCAGACGACCTACTGGGGCAAACAAACCGTCTGGGACATTCTCGTGAACGCCGGCGTGCAGATGACGGAGAACGCCGGCTGCGCGGCATGCCTGGGCGGGCCGGTGGACACGTTTGGCCGCATCAACAAGCCCGGCATCAACTGCATCAGCGCGACGAACCGGAATTTTCCCGGCCGCATGGGCGACAAGGAATCGAAAGTGTTTCTCGCGTCCCCGATGACCGTGGCGGCGAGCGCGATTGCCGGAAAGATTGTGGACCCGCGCGGGTATCTGGGGAATTAGCTGCGGCGGCCCGGCATTTTACTATCGGCTGAACCCGTCCAACTCGGAGATAAAGGCGCCGGGACCGCCTCCGCGGTAGCCCACCTGCCGGCCCAGTTCGTTACCCGCGCTGTTCACCAGCACGAACGTCGGATAGCCGTCAACATTGTATTTCCTGGCGAGCGCCTGATTGGCTTCTTTGAGGGCGTCATCCTGGGGTTTATTGCGCGGAAAATCCACCAGCACCAATTCCAGCTTGTTTTGGGCATAGGTGGCGAACTGGTCGGTATCCAGCACTTCATGGTCAAACTTGATGCACCACGGGCACCAGTCGGAACCGGTAAAGTGGAGCAACACCGTTTTTCCGTCCGCCCGGGCTTGCTCCAGCTCCCGGTAAAAATCGGTGCTCCAGTTTAAATCCGACGCATGGGCGGCGGCGGGCGGACGGGGACGGGTTTCATCCGACGGCGTCGCGGCCCCAAAAACATCGGCCGCCTGATAATCTTCCTTTCGATATTCAATGTTTTCCCGGGTCTGCTTTTGTTCCACGGCGCTGGCAGCGGCCGGGTTATAATTAAAATGCTTTTGCAGGTCGGGACTGAGGTTCTTCAGCTTCGCGTTGGCCATGCCTTTCCCGTTGTTATAGGTGAAAAACACGTCGGTGGCGGAGACACTGAGCACGGTGACATTGCTGTAAACGTTGGTGCCGGCCCGAAGCACCGGCAGCTTTTCGTCAGCCCAAACCGACACCGCCCCGAGCAGGCCGAGTGCGGCGACCATGATTAAACGCAGGTTCATGGCCGCTTCTATAGCAACCTGTTTGCCAAATTCCGGGCATAAAGAATGGCCCCTGCAGATGAAATCCGCGCTGCCATTGATGCTTCAGCGTACCGGGTGGGAAGTGTTGCTGGCCGCCGGCGGCGGTTTTCCCTCCGGTTCAGTCTGCCCAGGATTTGCATTGGTTGTCGCCGGTGGAAGCGTCTGTTCCTCCAGCGGATGTTCATGCTTCTGCCATTCCCCGGAAACATGGCCATCCCAGCAGGCCGGGTTGAGCGGATAAACATCGGGGTCGAAAATGACGTGGTAGAAGTGCCAGACCACGATGGCCAGGCACGCCAGCAACGCCTCGTAATAATGAATCGTCAGCGCCACGTCCACAATCCAGCGCGGCAGATAGGCCGTCACGTCCATCTTGAACCAGATCATCAACCCGGTGACGCCCATGATGAGGGTGCCCCATACCACGGCCCAGTATTCCATCTTCTCCGCGTAGCCGAACCGGCCGATTTTTGGTTTTTCCCGGCTCCAGCCAGTGAGATAACGCGCAGCACACCCCATATCCGCCAGGTCTTTTTTGACCGGGAACAAATCCTTCACCAGGCGCCGGCCATCCGGGGTCAGCAGCAGATAAATCAAATGATAAACCCCCACGAGCAACAGGATGATGCCGGCAATGCGATGGGTCCAGCGGCGGAACGACTCGTTCGCGCCAAGCAACTTGGCCAGCCACGAATCCGGGAATTTCAGGGCAAAGCCGGTGATGGCCAGAATGATGAAACTGGACGCGAGCACGACGTGCTGCCAGCGCTGGGAAAGGCTCATGCGCAAAACTGTTCGCGCGCCGGCGCGATAGCGCGCGGCCGTCTTCCTCAAAAACAACAGTGCGTTGTGGACAAACATCGCGCCCACGACGCCGAAGATGAGCGCCAGATAAATCCGCCGCACCCAGCCGTTGATCCGGCCCGCCCAATCCCGTTCCCCGGAGGTCGCGGCCAGGTCCAGGTGGATTTTGCCGCTCACAAACATCCGGTTGGCGCCGGGGTGACATTGACCGCAGGTGGTGACGAGGTGGTTCGTGTTGATCATGGAATCCGGGTCCGAGGAAGGCAGAATTTTGTGGAAGCCGTGGCAACTGGCGCAATTGGCGACGACGGTCGAACCATATTGCGCGGCCAGACCGTGATAGCTTTCGACATAGGTTCTCACCCGGTCAGCCGGCAGATTGTATTGGGAATCCAGCCGCACGGACGCGTGGCACCGGCTGCATACGTCGGAAATTTTCAGCGCGGAACCGCCCTTCAAAGACTCGATTTTATGTTCGGCATGGCAATCGGTGCAGGTCGGAGCGTCGCGATTGCCCGCCATCACCGCTTTTCCATGGACGCTTTTCGCCCAGTCCGCCGCCTCCAAAACGTGGCATTGGCCGCACGTGTCGGCCTGCCGTGAAAAATACAACGGCGAAGCGGGTGACGTGGGCGGAAGAATGTTGTGCGCATCGTGGCAATCCTGGCAGGTGGCGGCGGTTTGGTCGCCCGCCTTCAGGGCCAGGCCATGAACACTGGCGCCATAACTGGCGGTTTGCCGGGGATGGCAGACGGCGCAATTGACCGGCAGCACGGGCCGGTTGTCGTCGGGATGCGCCGCCGTGATGTCGGCATGGCAACTGACGCAGGAGTTCGTTCGGTGGACCGACGCCGCGAGCCGGGCCTTGTCCACGAACAATGAAATCTGCCGGCCCGCTGCATTGGTGGTGGTCAGGGTGTTATCGGCGTGGCAAACCAGACAATCATCATCGGACATCGCCGGCGCCGCCGCGGCTCCGGCGGCGAGCATCAGCCACAGCCCGGTCAAAGCCATTTTCAGCATCTGTCGGCGATTGCCCATATTATCAATATCAGACGGTGCGAACCGAACCACTTAACGCGGCCTGCCATTTGTTACGCCGATTTTGACGATGCGGCCGGCGGAATTTGCGCCAGCCTCAGTGCGTCAGGCGCGTGGCCATGGCGTAAATGATCAGAACCAGCAAAAGGATGCCGAGGCCGAAAAAGAAATAGCCAAACGAGCGCGCGATGTTCTTCCAGCGCTCCCATTCATCCTTGACGCGGTGCTCGTCCAGCCGGCCTTCCGCCACCAGCCGGTCGTACCAGCGCTTGCGCTCGTGCAGCATCTCGGCCTTGGAAACGCGGCCGGAGAAGATGACGGTGTCCATCGGGAATTTTTCAATCCGGAAATGCGTGTTAAAAAAGTGGATGGAGAAAATAAAGCCCGCCGCCAGCAACGCCTCGTCCGAGTGCAGAATCAGGGCGATGTTGATCACCCAGCCCGGCAGGAACCGGGTGAAGAATTCCGGGAACCACATGATCAAACCCGACGCGCCGATGATGGCCACGCCCCAGAACACGGCGAAGTAATCGAATTTTTCCCAGTAGGTCCAACGGTCAAACTCGGGTTTCGGGCCTCGGCCGAAGAACCATTTGTTGTGCGCCACCAAATCGCGCCAGTCCTGAAACGTGGGCACCATGGAATCGGGTCCGAACAGGGTTTTCCAGAGCCGTTGGAACTGGAACCGGCCGCTCGCCGGGTCGCGCAAGGTTTTCCGCCCTTTCCAGGCCTTGCCCGTCAATGCCGCGAGGTGCAGGCCAAAGTAAAAGAAGGTGACGATGGCGCCGAGCCGGTGCAAGGTCCGCGCGGTTTCCGGGCCGCCGAGGATGTGGAAAATCATTTTGGCCCAGTCCGTGTAGTAGAATTTCAGCGGCATGCCGGTGACGACCAGCAGCAGGAAACTCGTCACCACCAGGAAATGCAGGAAGCGCTCGAAGGGGGAGAAACGCGTGAACCATTCGCCGTCCACCTGCGACTGAATCTTGGCCTCGCGGAATTTCTTCGTGTCATGCAGGTAAAGATAGACCGCGCGCACGAGCCAGCCGAGGGTGTGCAGGCCGAAGAAGGCGAACGTGCCGACGAGCAGGCCGGTCATGGCCAGAAACACCGCGTGGAGCAGCGGATAATTTTTCCCATCCAGCGGGTTGGCGTGGGGCTGGTACTCGGTGAACTTGATGGTGGCGCCGGGATGACATTGCTGGCAGGTGGCCAGGATGTTGGTGGCGGACAGGTGCGACCGCGGATCGGACGGCGGCTGCACGTCATGGTAACCGTGGCAGTCGTAACAGGCCGCCACCATCGGCGCCACGTTGGGCCGGCCCAAGGCCACCGCCTTGCCGTGGTAGGTGTCCCGGTAATGCGCCAGCCGGTCGGCATGACATTTCCCGCAACGCTCGTCGCTGATGGCCTTGAAATTATTGCCCTCCGGATTCACGATGTCATGGGCGGTATGGCAATCCGTGCAGACCGGCCCGCGCGGGTCGCCCCGGGCCAGCAATTGTCCGTGTATGCTCTGGTCGTAAATCTTTTCGACGCCGATATGACATTTGCCGCAGGTTTTGGCGACGTTGGCGTGGTTGATGGGTGAATCACGGTCCACCGCGCGCTTGATGTCGTGCACGCCGTGGCAATCGTCGCAGGACGGCGCGACGATCAAGCCCATTTTGAGCAGCGCACGGCCATGGATGCTTTCCATGTATTGTGCCGCGGCTTCGGGATGATTGATTTCATATTCCTTCGTCAGACCGGCGTTGCTGTGGCACTTCGCGCAGGTAAAGGGCTGGTTTAGTTTGAACACCGGCGAGGTCGGGTCCTTGACCGGCAAAATATCGTGCGAACCGTGACAATCCCAGCAATTGGCGGCGCCGGATGCGCCGAGCAGATGGCTGACGCCGTGAATGCTGGTCGCGTAATCCTTTGCCTCTTGCTCGTGGCACGGGGTGCAATTCGGCGGGCCCAGCGGGTCGTGGACGAGGTCCTTGATGCCGTTGTGGCAGTCCACACAGGCAAGCTGGGCGTGGACGGAATGCGCAAAGGCATTGGTGGGAAAAACCAGCGACTCGGTCTTCCCATTGACGACACGGGTGGTGTTGGGGTCCAGATGGCAGGCCAGGCAATCGGTATTCGCAAATTTTTCCGGCGCGTTGGTCGGGGCCATTCCCTGGGCTCCGGCCCCGCCCCCCGCCAGCCCGGAAACGGCCAGCAGACAGAGCCACGCCCTCACCGTGCTCCGGAACCGGCGCGCACCCACGCTTGGGCGGGGAACGAACGTCGGACGATCACCGGTTGCTGTCATGGCAGTTGTTTCATTTGCGGCCACCGAAAAGTTCAATACCGCTCAGATGACAAACCACCCCTCGCGGTTTTCATCCGCCGGCCGCGTGGTGCGAATCACAAATCTCGACGCGTTACTTCTTAAAAGTCCGCAGGTAGGCCACCAGGCCTTTAACTTCCTCGTCCGACAACTTATCGGCCGGTCGCATCACCGTTTTGCCATCCTTGTCCTTGAACCCTTCCTTGATGGCTTTGAACGCGGCGTCATCCGTCAGCGCGGACTGCACGCCCGCGTCGGTGTAATCCTTGGCGCCGAGTCTCCGGCCCATGTTGGTCTGGCCCTTGCCATCCGCGCCGTGGCAGCGGGCGCACGAAGTGCCCCAGTTGTCCTTTGGCTCCCCGGCGGAAACCGCCAGCGCGGCGGCAAAACTGACAATGCTCGCAAGCAGAATGATTCTTTTCATCGTCGTTGCTCCATTTGATTGGTTTGTTGGGGCGCAACCAGTCGCACCCATTTACAGAGTAACGTCGGTGAACCGGCCGGAATCTACTACCCGTGTTTTGGCCAACGTCGCGCATTTTTTGCATTGCGAATAGCAATATATCTTATCCGTTATAAATACAGAATCAGCCTGATTACTTGGCTGACGAAGCGTAAGACGAAAACCGCATTTCTTTATTGAATGACAGCCGGGATGAACGCTGGTTCCAAACCGAAGCCAGCCGGCTTTCCGTTTATTTCGCCAGGATCGAACCGGGCAGATATATGGTGAAGGTGGTGCCTTTGCCGGGCTCGGTGTGAACGTGCAACGCGCCGTTGCCTTCCTTGATGAGCCGATGAACGATGCTCAAGCCGAGTCCCGTCCCCTGGCGCGGGCCCTTGGTGGTAAAGTAAGGTTGAAATATTTTCGGCAGCACTTCCGGCGGAATGCCCAGCCCATCGTCACGTACCCAAAGCTTGACCAGCGGCGGGGTATTGTCGGCGCTTTCCACGTTCAACAGCCGGTCATTCGGACTGTCCTTGAACTTCGACAGTTCCAGCGGCTGACGCAGCATTTCGCCGCCGACCTCCACGCGATGCTTGTGCGGCACGCATTGAAAGGCGTTGACGGCGAGGTTGAGCAAAATTTGGATGAGGTCGGTGCCATTGATTTTGACGCCCATGTCCTCGGCCAGCGGGGTGATGCTGAATTCATTTTCCTGCACGCTGGGATGCACGCGCATGAGCTGGTCCAGGTCCTTGAGCAACTGGTTGACGCTGACGCGCGGGGCGCGTTCATCCGACTGGCGCCGGAGGAAACCCAGGTAGCGCCGGGAAATTTCGATGCAATTGCCCACCTGCCGGGCAATGATGCGCAGGCGGTCCTTGACGAATTCCAGATCCTCCACCTCCAGTTGCGCGGTGCGGTTGAGCCGCTGGTTGAGCACCTGCACGAAACCGGAAATGACCGTCAGCGGGCCGTTGATGTCGTGGATGATGCTGGCGTAAATGTCGCCGCGGGTTTTGGCAATCTGCTCCTCGATGCGCTGGTTCTGCAATTCGGTCAGCAGTTCCTGGACTTTTTCCGCGCTGCTGTGAATCTCGCTTTCCAGCAGCCGGCGTTGCATGGCCTGGCCGACGGCGGAGCGAATGGTCCCGATGTCGAACGGCTTGTTGATGTAGTCACAGGCGCGCAATCGCAATGCCTGCCGGATGGTGTCGGTGGTCTCAAAGGCCGTCATCATGACCGCCTCGATTTCCGGGTTCACGAATTTCAGGCGTTCCAGAACCTCGATGCCCGACATGCCGGCCATGCGGATGTCCAGCACGGCCACGTCAATCGGGTGTTTTTGCGCCAGCTCGATCGCCGTCGGCCCGTCCTCGGCCATCAGCAAATCGTATTCATCCTTGAAAATAACGCGCAACGACTGGCGCGGGCCATCCTCGTCGTCCACAATCAACAGCAAACCGCGTCGCTTGGTTGTGGTCTCAACAACTTCAGCGGTGTCATTGCCCGGCTCACCCAATGAATCAACGGTCGGGGCCATGTTTGAAAACACCATCTTCTACGTTCGACTTCAACGCCATCACCCAACCCCGCCACTTTACCACAAGCGACTTTGCTCTCAAGCACAAAAACCCCGGAGTTTCAAAGCCGCGCCAATAACAACTCCAGCGCTTGTCGCGCGGTGATTTCCTTGAAGCGCGCGCGGGCCTTAACATTCAATTGAGGTTGCACCACCGTTCCGAATGCCCCGGATAACGCAATGAAAACCGTTCCCACCGGTTTGTTCCGGGTCCCGCCACCGGGTCCGGCAATGCCGGTCACCCCCAGCGCGAAATCCGCACCGAACTTTTTCCGCGCGCCCTCGGCCATTTCCCGCGCGACGGCTTCACTCACCGCGCCGCGCACCGCCAGCGTCCGGGCGCGCACGCCGAGGAATTTTTGCTTTGCCGCATTGCTGTAAGCCACCACGCCACCCAGGAAAACCGCCGAAGCGCCGGGCACGTTCGTCAGCCGGTGCGCCAGGCAGCCGCCGGTGCAGGATTCGGCCAGCGCGAGCGTTTGCCTGCGCTGGGCGAGCAACCGGAGGACATCCTTTTCCAGTCCCAGATCCGCACGGGCGCTGATTTTCTTTCCGGCAACCGGTTGGGACATGACGGGGCGGCAAACCTTCACGGTCAACGGCGCGGGCGGGAATTCCGAATTTCCGCAGTAAATTTTCCCGCGACACAGCTTTTCGCCAGATCCGGCAGACAAAGATAAATCCTGCCTGGCAACTGATTGCTGGATACCGCTCCGAATTCCAGCTTCAACGCAAAGCCGTTGGTGAACCGTTCCATGACCAGCAGGTCGCCATCATGCCAGGACAACCAGGCGCCGGGCGCAAAACCGGCATGATTGGTGCCGGCCTCAAAGTTCCGGCCGCTCAGGATTTCAATGGTGTTGGTGGAAAAAACGTTCGTGGAAACATAGAGGTTCACCGTTATGTCCGCGTCCCGGTCCGCGCTCGACCGCAACATCAACAGGCCATTCTGAAAGACCGCCCGCCGGCAGACAAAATCTTTGCCGTGAATTTTTCCCGCCGCCGGCCCGTCCGGGAAGACCGCATTCGTCAAATCCAGGGTCCAGAGCGGGCTGACGGCAAATGGAGCCGCATTGGTGGTGGCGGCGCTTGCCTGTTCCTCCTGGGATTGAACAATTTTTTCCCGGACCAGCAGGGCCACGCTGGCGGCGCACACCAGAATCAGCGCGAAAATCAACAACGCGGATTTTCTTTGATGCACCACCGGCGGCGCGGCTTTCACCGGCGGCGGGAGGAAGACCGGCTTGAGGAATTGCGTCGCGGACAATTGATATTTCGAACCCTCCGCCGGCGCCTTCGGCACGATGATGATCTGGAAACAGGTCGGGCATTCCACCTGCGCGCCACTCGCGCTGGCCTCCACCGCCATGCGTTGGCCGCAAACCGGGCAGGCAAATTTGAACTCGCTCATGGCTGTGGCATGGAACATTTCACATTCGTGCCGGGGGAGCAATGAGCTTTTTAAGCAATTTTAATCCGTCTTTGGGATTGAAATTTCCCGCCGCATCTCAAAATCTGTGGGCAGCCGCGTTCCGCGGGTGTTTAATCTAAGCGCATGAAAAAAATTTCTCCCGTTTCCCGGAGTGGACGCTTCGCGCACAGCCCCGGCGCGGACGTGGCGCAATTCACCGAATCCGTTTCTTTTGACTGGCGGCTCTGGCAGCACGACATCCTCGGTTCGATGGCCCACGCCACCATGCTCCAAAAAATCGGCGTGCTCTCGAAAAAGGAATGCCTCGCCATCGTCGGCGGCCTCGATGCCATCGCGAGGGAAATCGCTGCCGGGAAATTCAAGTGGAAGCCTGAACTGGAAGACGTTCACATGAACCTCGAAGCCGAGCTCACCCGGCGCGTGCCGGCCGGCGCGAAACTGCACACCGGTCGTTCGCGCAACGACCAGGTCGCCCTCGACTTGCGCCTCTGGCTGCGCGACGGAATTGTTTCGCTGCTCGGCGAAATCACCGATCTGCAGCGGGCGCTCGTCTCGCTGGGTGAAAAAAACCCCGACGTGCTGATCCCCGGCTACACCCACCTGCAACGGGCGCAACCGGTTTATCTCGCGCACCATCTGCTGGCCTACGTCGAAATGCTCGAACGCGACTGCGAGCGACTTTGGGATTGCCGCTATCGCGTGAACGTCTGCCCGCTCGGCAGCGGTGCCATTGCCGGTTCCACGCTGCCCTTGGACCGCGTGCTGGTCGCCAAATTGCTCGGCTTTGTGGACGCCAGCGGCAAACTGCAACTCACGCAAAACTCCATGGACGCCGTCAGCGACCGCGATTTCGCCGTCGAATTCTGCGCCGCGGCCGCCCTGCTGGCCGTCCATCTGTCGCGGCTCGCGGAGGATTTGATTCTGTGGACCAGCGCGGAATTCAATTACCTCAGGATTGCCGATGCCTACACCACCGGCTCGTCGCTGATGCCGCAAAAGAAAAATCCCGATGTGGCCGAACTCGCGCGCGGCAAATCCGGCCGCGTCATCGGCAACCTCGTCGCGCTGCTCACGCTGCTCAAGGGCCTGCCGATGACCTACAATCGCGATCTGCAGGAGGACAAGGAACGGTTGTTCGACACCGCTGACACCGTGCGCGCCACCACGCGGCTCATGGCCGCCCTGCTGCGGAACGCCAGGATCAATCGCGCCGCCTGCGCCGCCGCCGCCAGCGACCCGTCCCTGCTGGCAACCGACCTGGCTGATTATCTCGTCAAAAAAGGCGTGCCATTCCGGCAGGCACATCACGTCGTTGGCGCCGTCGTGGCCTTGACGGAAAGGACCGGCAAACCGCTGAACCGGCTCACGCTGGCGGAACTGCAATCCGTGGACAAAACCTTCGGCCGGGATGCGTTGGCCGTGTTCAATTTGAAGCGCGCGATGGCAAAACGGAACCTGACCGGCGCGCCGGGAACCAGGGAAGTCGCCAAGCAGCTGGCGCGCTGGCGGGAACAATTGTCGTGAGATGAATGATTTGTTGAAAGCGACCTCACGCTCGTTTTATCTGACGCTGCGCGTGCTGCCCGCCGCCGTACGCCCGCAAATCGGCCTCGCCTACCTGCTCGCGCGCACCACCGACACCATCGCCGACACGGAAATCGTCCCGCTCGAGCAACGGCTCGACGCGCTGCAAAAGCTCCGCGCCCGCATCCTGGGCAGATCCGCCGCACCGCTGAATTTCGGCGAACTCACCAAACAACAGGCCTCGCCGGTCGAACGCCAGCTGCTGGAGAAGGTCGAAGACAGCCTCGCGTTGCTGAAAACCTTTTCCGCCGCCGACCAGCAACGGGTTCGCGGCGTGCTCGACACCATTATCGGCGGCCAGCAACTGGACCTGGATCGCTTTAACGACGCGTCCGCCGAAAACATCATCATGCTCAAATCCGCCGTCGAACTCGATGACTACACCTATCGCGTCGCCGGCTGTGTCGGCGAGTTCTGGACCCAGGTGTGCCGCGCGCATCTGTTTCCGCGCGCCGAACTGGAGGACGCGCAACTGTTCAGTGACAGCATTCGTTTTGGCAAGGGCCTGCAACTGGTCAACATCCTGCGCGATTTGCCGGCGGATTTGCACAAGGGCCGCTGTTATCTGCCGTCCCTGGACCTCGATCAGGTCGGATTGATGCCGTCCGTTTTGTTGTCGCCCGTGAACGAATCCCGTTTCCGGCCGCTGTATCATCGTTACCTCGATGTGGCGGAATCGCATTTGCGGGCCGGCTGGGACTACACGAATGCGCTCCCGCGGGGGCAGATGCGCGTCCGCCTCGCCTGCGCGTGGCCGATTTTGATCGGCATCCGGACCATTGAACGGTTGCGCACCGCCAACGTGCTGGAACTGCGACAAGGCGTCAAAATTCCCCGAGGCGAGGTGTATGGGATCATCCTCGGTTCCGTGCTGGCTTATCCGGTGCCGGGCGTGTGGCGAAAGCAGATTGGCTGAGACCGGAAAGCTATTGCATCCAAGGAAAAATTGAGGTAAGGAAAGATTATGCGAATTTCCAAGTTTTACCTTGCGGTTTGCGCGGCGGCTTTTTGCGCGAGTTTCATGACCGTCCGGGCAGATGACAACCCCGCCCAAGCTGCCGCCCGCGCGGCGCTGGAGGAAAAACTGCGCGAGTTGGACACGCCATCGGCGCCCACGAACGCGCAAACCCCCGCACCCAGGATTCCGGAACAACCGGCCCAGCCGGCGCCCGCCGCCGCTGTTTCCCCGACCCCGCCACCGATCCAAAATCCGCCGGGAGCCGCTCCCGCCATGCCGGCCGCACCGGCCCAACCTGCCGCCGCCGCACCAACGGCGGCACCAACGATGCAAAGTCCGCCGGCGACCGAAGCAAATCCAGCCGCGGCCAGCGCGGTACCGGCACAACCCCAGCCGACGCCAGTGGTGGTCACTCCCTCCGGCGCCGCCGTGCCGGCGACGCCGCCACCGGCACCCACCATGGACGCTTCACCGGCTGAGGCTCCCGCCCAGCCGACGGAGCCAGCCGCGCCAACGACTGCAAGTTCAGGAAACAGCTTTTTCGCACCTGTGCCGCCACCTTCGGGCAGCCTCCCGGCAGGGACGACGGAAGGGGAGACGCCCGCAGCGACAACCTCTGCCGCATCAGTGACGCCTGCCGCATCAGTGGCGCCTGCCGCGCCAACGGCCATTCCCGCTCCGGCGCCAACCGCAGTCCAATCCGTTCCGACGGAGCCGGCGCAAAACGACCAGGCGGCCAGCCCCGGAAGAGAGTTGGGCCTGCAGCCAATCACCGCGCCGCCGCTGCCAATTTCCCCCACCCAGCAGGCGCAACTCCAGGCTTTGCTTGAGAAATACACCTCCAGCGTCATCACGCCGGAGCAATATCAGGCCGAGCGCGCAAAAATTCTGGCCAAATCCCAATAGCGAGCCGCCCGCTTTTTGCCCGCCGGCTCCCGCCGGCGGGCTTTTTCTTTGCCACCACAGGCCACCAACTTTAGACTTTGAGCCATGCACGATTTTCGTTATGTCGGCCAGAAGCTGTTCTGCGAAGGAGTCGCCGTTGAAGCGCTCGCACGCCGGTTCGGCACGCCGCTTTACGTCTATTCGCAGCGCACGCTGACCGGGCATTTCCGAAGGCTCGACGCGGCGATGGCGCCGGTGGAACATCTCATCTGCTTTGCGCTCAAGGCGAATGGCAACCTGTCCGTTCTCCGCGTGCTGGCCAATCTGGGCAGCGGTTTCGACATTGTCAGCGGGGGTGAATTGCAGCGGGTCCTGGCGGCGGGCGGCGATCCGCGCCGCTGCGTGTTTGCCGGCGTGGGAAAAACCGAAGGTGAAATTGAATTTGCGCTGCGGCAGAACGTTTATTCACTCAACGCCGAGAGTGAGGCGGAGTTGCATCGCATTAATCGTGTCGCCGCGCGGCTGAACAAAATCGCACCCGTCGCCGTGCGCGTGAACCCAAACGTTGAGGCATTGACCCACGCAAAAATCACCACCGGCACCTACGAGAATAAATTTGGCATCGCGTTCGAACAAATCGAGGGCGTCTATGCCCGCGCGGCCCGGTTGAAAAACCTGCGCCTGCGCGGATTACAGATGCATATCGGTTCGCAGCTCACCACGGTGGCTCCCTTCGAGAAGGCCCTCCGCAAAGTGCTGCCGCTGGTGCGCCGCCTGGCGCAACAATACCCGCTGGACTTTTTCAGCGTCGGCGGCGGATTGGGCATTGTCTATCAGCCCGCGCTGGCCAGCGGTGCGGCGGATTGGTGGAAATCCGCCGCCGCCCGGGACATTTTAACGCCGGAAAAATACGCCGCGCGCCTGCTGCCGCTGTTGCAGCCGCTGGGCCTGAAAATTTTATTGGAGCCGGGCCGGTTCATTTCCGGCAACGCAGGCATCCTGGTCACACGGGTCGAATACCTGAAACGCACGGGCCGGAAGAATTTTGTCATCGTGGACGCCGCGATGAACGATTTGATCCGCCCCGCGTTTTACGACGCCTACCACGAAATCGTGCCGCTCAACCGCCCAACCGGCGGAACCCTGAAAGCCGATGTGGTCGGCGGCGTTTGCGAGTCCGGCGATTATTTTTGCAAGGACCGCCTGCTGCCCAAGGTGGGCGAGGGTGATTATCTGGCGTTGTTAAGCGCCGGCGCCTATGGGTTTGTCATGGCATCAAATTACAACGCGCGCCCGCTGGCCGCGGAGGTTCTGGTGAACGGCAAACGGGCCGCCATCGCCCGCGAGCGCCAGCCGGTCAAAGAAATTTGGTCGGGCGAGAAAGTTGTGGCATGGTTAAGGTAGCATTGTGAACACGGAATTCTCCATCGCCGCACACTGGCCGGACGGTTTTGACGAAACCGGACTCCGCCAGTGGGCGGAGAACCTGCGCGCGCAACTTCTGGCGCCGCAGGTTTCGCTCGGCCTGGTTTTCATGTCGCCAAAACTTTTCCCGCACGCGCGGCAGACGCTGGAGATCCTGCGCGTTCATGCCCGGATTCCGCTGCTGGCGGGTTGTTCCAGCACCGGCTTGATCGCCGGGGCGAACGAAATTGAAGGCGCGTCCGGTTTTGTGCTCGCGCTCTATTCCCTGCCGGGGGCGGAATTGACGGGGTTCCGCTTTACCCAGAAGCAGGTGGAGGAAGCCAACGGCGCGGCCTACTGGACTTCGGCCACCGGCGTTCCGCGCAACCACACGAATGGCTGGCTGGTGTTCATCGACCCGTTTCATGTCGTCGCGGAAAACTGGCTGCATTCCTGGAACCAGGCCTACGCGCCGCTGCCCGCGCTCGGCGGACTGGCCAGCGGGGTTTTTTCCGACCAGACCACGCAGGTCTATTTGAACGGCGACGTGTTTGAGGACGGCGGGGTGGCCATTTCCTTCGGCGGCGACGTGAAACTGGCGAGTGTCATTTCCCAGGGCTGCACGCCCATCGGCGAGACGTGGACGCTCACGCGGGTCGAACAAAACTTGATCCGCCAGATCGCCAATCGCCCCGCCTATGCGGTGCTGGCGGAGACGTTTCAAAAACTTCCGGCCGCCGAACAGCAAAAAGCCCGCGGCAACCTGTTCATCGGCCTGGTCGTCAACGAATACCTCGAAGATTTCCACCGCGGCGATTTTCTCGTGCGCAATCTCATCGGCGGCGATCCCAATTCCGGCGTGCTGTCCGTCGGCGCCATGCCGCGCGCGGGGCAGACCATGCAATTCCAGCGGCGTGACGCGGCGGCGGCGACCGAGGACATGAACGAACTGCTGGCGCGCGCGAGAAAACAGCTCGGCGGCGCGCCGATTTATGGCGGCTGCCTTTGCTGCTGCAACGGCCGCGGCCAGGGTCTCTTTGGCGCGCCGAATCACGACGCCGAAATGGTGCAGCAACGGCTCGGCCCCCTCGGACTCACCGGATTTTTCTGCAACGGCGAAATCGGGCCGGTCGGCGAAAAGAACTTCCTGCACGGCTACACGGCTTCGCTGGCGTTGTTTGTGAAAAAGTAGTCACACTTCGCGATTGCATTTGCCTGCCGGCACGCCATGCTTCGCGGAAGAAATGGTTTCACCCGAAGCACAACCAACGGAATCAAATCTTTCTGCGCCACCGCGAAGCCCGGGCGGCGGACGGCGGCGCGGACGGCGTGGCGGACGGGGCCGGGGTCGCGGCCCGCGGCCAGACGGACCCACGGCGTCAGGCACACCCACGGATCATCCCTCCGGTACGCCCGGCGAGGAAACGACCGCGCCCCAACCGGAAACTTCGGCGACGACCCTGGCCGGCGGTCACGGCCGGATGGACGCTCCCGCCATGCGCCAGGCGCTTGACGAAGTGCGGCAGATTGTCGAATCGTTGGAGCAGACCCTGGAGCAAATGGAGGAAGTGCGCGAGCTGGTCGAGCTGGCGGAACGCCAGCAATCCGCCGACGAACGGGAAATCGAATCCTTGCGCCGGGCCTTGCGAAGAATTCAGCCGCCGCGCGACTACAAGGGGATGCCGCGCGAACCCGCGACTAAAAACCCTCCACCACCCGCGTCAAGCGATGATTGACGTAGAGAACATTGCGGGAGCCGAACAAGGGTTTGCGCCGCTTTTCAATCCGCACCGGCCATCGCTCGGCGTCGCCGACCATGAAGTCGAAGACTTCGTGAACCGGCTCGTTTAAAAGGCGGGTGGCCCGATGAACGGGCTTGTTGTCCACGCGGATGAGCAGCGTGCCGCAAAGCTGGTTGAAATTAAATTCGACAGAATGTTTTTCCAATTCGCCCACTTCAAAAGAGAACTTCATAGATATACGTCTTGTGACGTTGGTTCCCGCGCAAATTCCATGCCGTCCCTGAAACACCATGCGGGTGGAACTTTTGATGAAAATCTGCGGATTAAACGATGGCCCGGATTCAATTGACGCAGACCCGGCCCGAAAACTGTCCCAAAACAATTCAGCCACAATCCATTCCGTGGTCAGCGAAGCAGCCGGCGCAGTTTCTCCGGCTGGCTCGTCGGCGGCTGGCAGGCGGTGCCGGTGCAAAGATAGACCACCGCGCCGTCCTTGGCGGGCATGGTCCGCACGAATTCGCCCACGGCGCCGCGGTTTCCCAATACCACCTTGTTCGGCTGATAAACCGAATGGGCGGCGCGCAACAAGTCCTGAAATTTCGCAGCCTCCGCATCCCCGGCAACGACCACGCGGCGGGGTTCTTCCAGCCAGAAATCCACCGCGTGCAGCAGGAACGGCATGGCTTGGGGAACATTTTGCAGCCGGTGCGCAAATCGTCGCAAGGTGGTTTCGGCCGGTTTCCGCAAATCGTCACGGCCGGTGATGGCCGCGAGTTTCAACAATGCCAGCGTGGCGACGGAATTGCCGGAAGGTTCCGCCCCGTCATAATCGTCTTTCACCCGCAGAATCAAATCCTTCGCGTCGGCGGCGCTTTGCCAGAAGCCGCCATTTTCCGGGTCGTAAAATTTCACCATCATGGTTTCGGCGAGCGCAATCGCAAAATCGAGATGCTCCGGATCCAGCGTGGCTTCGTAAAGTTGAATCACCCCGTCGGACAGGAAAGCATAGGCTTCGAGCAATTGAACATCGTCGCGTTCGCCGTCACGCCAGCGGTGGAACAGCGTTCCCGACGCTTCGTCCCATAATTTTTCCCGGATAAACGCCAGATTTTTCCCCGCCGCCGCGCGATATTTTTCTTCGCCGAGCACAACCGCCGCGCGCGCCAGCGCACCAAGCATCAAGCCGTTCCAGGACGAGAGGATTTTATCGTCGAGCAGCGGACGCACGCGGCGGCAGCGCGCTTCGAACATTTTCCGTTTGGCGGAAGCCAGCAGGGTGTTCTCGCTGGCGAGGGATGCCCGATCGGCGTCCACGTCCTTTTCGGAAGGTGAATTTGGGGACGGCGGCACGCCGTCCCTCCCGGATGGGTTTGCCAGGCTCAAAACATTTTGCCCGGACAACGGCTGCGGGTGGCTGTGGTCAACGAAATTTCCATTTTCCGTGAGGCCGAAACAAGGGACGGCCGCGTTGAATTCCTCGACGGTCAGCAGCGCGGAGAGTTCTTTTTTCGTCCAGCAGTAGAATTTTCCCTCGTGACCTTCGCTGTCGGCGTCCTCGGCGGAGTAGAAACCGCCGGCGGGATGGGTCAGGTCGCGCAAAACGTAATCGAGAATGTCGCGGACAATATCCGCATGACGGGCGTCGCCGCTGATGAGAAAGGCGTCGAGGTAAAGTTGGGCCAGTTGCGCATTGTCGTAGAGCATTTTCTCGAAGTGCGGCACGAGCCACTCGGCGTCCACCGCATAACGCGCGAAGCCGCCGCCGAGCTGATCGTGAATGCCGCCGGCGGCCATGCGTTCGCACGTATGCAAAACCATGCGCGTGGCTGGTTCGTCTTGAAAACGTTTCGCGCCGCGGAGCAGCAACAACGGGACGCTCGGCTGCGGAAACTTCGGCGCGCCGCCAAAACCGCCGTGACGCGGGTCGTAGGCGGCCTTGAAAACCGTCACGGCGTGGCGCAGCACGTCCGCCGTCGGCAAAAAATCCGGCTCCGGGGAACCCGCGGTGGCCGTTGCGAGCCGCGCGTGCATTTCACCGGCGGAATTCGTGAGTTCGTCCCGGCGTTCCTGCCAAAGCGCGGCGACTTGCCGAAGCAAAGTCAAAAAGCCCGGGCGACCCTGACGGTTGTCCGGCGGGAAATAGGTGCCCCCAAAGAACGGCTTCCGGTCCGGCGCAAGAAAAACGTTGAGGGGCCAGCCGCCGCCGCCGGTCGTGGCCTGGACGAACGTCATGTAAATTTTGTCCACATCCGGCCGTTCCTCGCGATCCACCTTGATACTGACAAAATGCGCGTTCAGAAATCTGGCGACCTCCTCATTTTCAAACGTTTCACGCTCCATGACGTGGCACCAGTGGCAGGTGGCGTAGCCAATGCTGAGAAAAATCGGCTGGTTTTCCGCGCGCGCCCGGTCGAAGGCCTCGCTGCCCCAGGCGAACCAGTCCACCGGGTTGTGCGCGTGCTGGAGCAGGTAGGGCGATTTCTCCCGGGCCAGGCGGTTGGTGTGTTCGACGACCATTACCGGAAGATAGGATGCGCCGGAAGCGGCGGCAAAACGAAAAACGAAGCCAATTTTGCGTCGTCAGCAATCCACGGCTGCGCTAGGCTGGCGGCATGTTATCCGCCAAACCCTGGCGACCGGAAGTCGTAATCTGGTTTTGCACGGCGCAACTGGCCAGTCTTTGTCTGGGACTGGCCATCATCAGCCTGCTCGGCAAGACCGGGTTCGCCGCGTTTCAACCGCCGGCCGGTTCCGGGGCGGTGGTGCTCGGCACCCTCGCGTTTCAAGGCGCAACCTGGATGTTGATTCCAATTTTTTTGCGGCTGCACCAGGTGAACTGGCGCGACGCTTTCGGCTGGCACCGGACCCTATGGCACCGCGCCTGGTTTCCGGCCGTGCCCGTCGTGTGCCTGTTTCTGCCGGTGGCGTGGTTCTTGCAAAGCGCATCGGCGCATGCGCTCACCCGGCTCGGCTGGCCACCGGAAACGGAAGCCGCGGTGGCGGCACTGAATGGCGCCCGGGCCTTGTGGCTGTACGTCTATCTGGGCGTGTTTTATGTGGTCATCGGGCCGGTGGCCGAGGAATTTATTTTTCGGGGCGTGTTGTACCCGTTCGTCAAGCAACGCGGGTGGCCGCGGCTGGCGTGGTTCGGCGTCAATTTTCTGTTCGCCCTCATTCATCTGGACGCGGCGGCGTTTATTCCCCTGTTTCTACTGGCCCTGGTGCTGACCTGGCTGTATGAAAAAACCGGCAGCCTGCTCGCGCCCATCACGGGCCACGCGCTGTTTAACGCGGTAAACCTCGCCCTGCTCTGCGGTTTTCAAAATCAACTCAGACCCGGCCCGTCGTGAATGAATTTGAACTCATCGCGAAGCTGACCCAGGCGCTGCCGGCCAACCAAACGGTGGTGACCGGCGCCGGCGACGATTGCGCTGTGCTGGATTTCGGACTCCCGGACCGGTTGTTGCTGTTCAAAACCGACGCCGTGGTGGAAGGCATTCATTTTGAGAAGGGCGCCCCGCCGGAAAAAATCGGGCGCAAGGCGCTCGCCCGCTGCCTCAGCGACATTGCGGCCATGGCCGGCACACCGGCCGCCGCCCTGGTGACCCTCGGACTGCCACAATCCTTCCAGCCGGAGACCATCGAAAAAATATACGCGGGACTGAACGCGCTCGCCAAAAAACACGGCGTGGCCATCGTGGGCGGCGAAACCACGGCGAACCCGGAGCGCATCTTTATTTCCGTCGCCCTGCTGGGAACCGTCAGCCGGGGAAAACAAATCCTGCGCTCGACCACCGAAGCCGGCGACGCGATTTTTGTGACCGGCGAACTGGGCGGTTCCGCCGCCGGCAAACATCTGGATTTTGAGCCGCGCCTGGCCGAGGCGCGCTGGCTGGCGCAGCATTTTCCCGTTCACGCGATGATTGATTTGAGCGACGGGCTGGCCGGCGATTTGCGCCACCTGTTGAAAGCCGGCGGGCTGGGCGCGGAATTGTTCAAACCGGCAATTCCCATCAGCCGGGCGGCGAAGGCCATCGCGCGCAATACGCCCTCCGCGAAAACGCCGTTCGCCGCCGCGCTCACGGACGGCGAGGATTTTGAGTTGTTATTCACGGTGGCGGCCGGCGACGCGGTGAAATTGCTGGATGCGTGGAAAAGACAATTTCCGAAATTGAAATTGAGTTGCATCGGGAAAATGGTCGCCGGCGACAGCATCATGGTCCGCGACCAAACCGGCGCGCAAAGGTTGGGCGTTCATGGCTACGAACATTTCAAATAGTCCGGCGGAAACCCGGGCGCTGGGCGAAGCGTGGGGGCGCGCCGCGCAGCGCGGATTCGTGATGGCCCTGTCCGGCGACTTGGGCGCGGGCAAAACGGAGCTGGTGAAAGGCGTCGCCCGCGGACTCGGCATCACCGCGCGCGTGCATTCGCCGACGTTCACCCTGGTGAATGAATATGGCGGCGGGCGGCTGCGGTTGTTTCATCTGGACCTGTACCGGCTGGAAACCCCCGGACAAATCGTCGCGGCGGGGCTGGAAGAATTTTTGCAGCCGGACGGCGTGACTGTGGTCGAATGGGCGGAGAAACTTTCGGGCCTGGCGTCCGGGGTGGTGGGTCCGGGGAATTTGGTGAAGGTCAAAATTGAAATCGGCGGCGGGATGGAACGAAAAATTACTTATGACGATCCTGGCGCTTGAATTTTCCTCGGCGCAACGCAGCGTGGCGGTCGTGCGCCCGGGCAACCCGCAAATTGACGCGGAAGCCGTGGAGCGCGGGCCGGGCGGGACGCATGCGCTGGGCCTGATTGAAGAGGTTCTGGCGGAGACCGGCATCGGGCGCGAACAAATCGAGGTGATTGCCGTCGGGCTGGGGCCGGGTTCCTACACGGGCGTCCGGGTGGCCCTTTCGGTGGCGCAGGGCTGGCAACTGGCGCGCGGCGTGAAATTGCTGGGCGTCAGCAGCGCCGACTGTCTGGCGGCGCAGGCCCGGGCGGAAAATATTTTTGGCCGTGTGAACGTGGTGATTGACGCGCAACGGAATGAACTTTATCTGGCCGCATATGAAATTTCTTCAGGCGGTTGGAAGGAAATCGAGCCATTGCACCTCGCGGCCTCGCCCGGGATTTCCGCGCGCGCCAGCGCGGGTGAAATCTGGGTCGGCCCGGAGGTGACCCGGTGGCTGCCCCAAGGCAAAATCCTGTTTCCATCGGCAGCGACACTGGGACGGCTTGCCGCGGGACGCTGCGACTTCGTGGATGGCGACAAATTGGCGCCGATTTATCTGCGGGAGGTAAATTTCATCAAAGCGCCGCGCAATCCGCCCAGGCCTTAAAACAAGCCAGACGGGCCGTTTACCGCCTCCCCCCAGCCAGCCTTGTGACCGATGGACTTTGTCAATTTTTCGGACAGCTTCAACGGGCGGCCAAACCGATTCATGGGTGGATGGCGGGTGGATGGCATATCTGCGGAAGGGCCTAATAATGGTATAACGCTTGCTGTATTTTGTCTGACAACAGGCAATTGGCCTCATTCCAAAATTAAAACTCGTGATATGGTGACTCGCTACAAGCAAATCGCCAAGCCAAAGGCAGGCGCGGCATTCACACTGGTGGAGGTGGTGATGTCGGTCACCATTTTGGCGCTGGCCATGGCCGGCATGATTTACGGTTACGTCCAAACCAACTACCGGGCGGAATGGAGTTCCATGTCCCTGGCCGTTCAGGCCTTGACAATTGAATCCATCGAACAGGCCCGGGCCGCAAACTGGGATGTTTATACCGCCGCCGGTCCCGGAGTTAATCCCGATGGGGCTCCCGTGGGGACAAACACCATCATCTATACCAACGCGCTGGTGGTCCCCGCCAGCGGGCAAACTGTGAGCGTTACAAATATTCTAAAGATCACCACCATCTCCATGACACCCAATCCGTGGGTCCGCCAGTATCGTTCTGACAGCAAGTGGTTCTTTCCCATCACCAGCACATGGTACACCAACACTGTAATCACCTATCGCGCGGGAAGCTGATGAAACTACTGTCCAATTACCAGTCCCCGGGGGCGCTACCCCGGCCCACCCGGATCCGTGGCTGGACCCTGGTGGAATTGATGAGCGCCATGGCGATTTTCCTGATCGTGGTGGCGGCGATGATCTCGGTGCAAATTTTCGGGTTCAACATCAACGCGCTCACGACCAGCAAGCTGAAGTTCACCGCGGCCAGCCTCAAGGCCTTGAATCAAATCCAAAACCAGGTCCGCAACGCCAATCTGGTGGTGGTGGGAAACGGAACCAGCCTGGCCACATTCAGCCCAACCTACACCACCGGCAATTCCTTGATGATCTATCCTCCCACCGGCAGCGGCAATCTGCTCTATCTGGACACCAACGCCGACGCGCTCTTTGAAATTTTTGGCGCCAACACCAACAAGATAACCATCGGTTTCGGCATCACCAACAACACGGCGTTCCAGACCGTGGATTGCAATGGCGTCAACATCTCATCCACCAGCGTGGAAAATTTCGCCATCAGAATGACCCTGCAATTTCTCATAACCAATTACAAGGTTCCAACCACGGTTTACGATTGTTACACCTTCCAAACGGAGATGACTCCCCGCACGCAGTAATTGAAACGCCCATTGAAACCGTCAACGAAGACAACCATGAAAATCACGCGCAAAATTTTCCAGCCCGGCACCCGGGGTTATGCCTTGTTGATCGTCCTGATCTTTGTCGGGGTGGCGCTGTTGCTGCTGGGCAGCGTGATGGATTGGAGCAACAGCAACGCCCGGCAGACCGAACGCAACAATTTGTTCGGCGCGAGCGAGGGCGCCGCCGAAGGCGCGACCGAAAGCGTCATCGCCAAAATGACGGCTGATTTTTTTAAAAACTATTTTGTCACCACTCCCACCAATTTTTACATGACCAACAGCCTCAGCTGCATTCCCGCCACCAACGGCTGGCCGATCCAGTTCACGTTCAGCAATCCATTGAACAGCAGTTACCCGACCTATGTGAGCATCCTCCCGATCAACTGGACCACCAATTGGTCCACCTTGTTCAGTTCCAACTATAATGGAATGCACGCCTACGTGGTCACCTGCACGGCCATTTCCACTGCCACCACCGTCAATCAACCCTACACCGTTTCAGCGACGGTCCAGCAAACATTTCAACTGGCATCCATTCCCATCACCCAGAATATGGCCTTTTACTATATCAACATGGAAGTTGATCCCGGCCAGGCCATGACCCTGGGCGGACCGGTATTCTGCAATCAAAGCATCTGGGCGCGAGGGTTGTCCACCTTTGGCTCGACCGTTCAAGCGGTTGGGGTGGTCAGTACGAACAGTGCCAATCCCTGGCTTTTAACCAAAACCGACGCCACCGCGCCCACGTTTAGCCAGAACCCCGTTACCAATGCCACATCTCTGGTCATGCCCATCGGCACGACGAATGATCCCATTGCCGTTCGGGCCTTGCTCGGGCTTCCCCCGGCCGGCACCAGCCCTTATTCCCCCACCGGTCAGGTCTATTTTGCCAACCAAGCCTCCTTGATTGTTTCCAATTCCCCCAGCGGCAAGATTTCAGCCTTTATCCAGGATTCGAACAACGTAATCAACATGACGCCGATTCCTTATGACGTAATGATTGTCACCAACCTCGGCGCCACCAAATACACAAACTGGACCTACTCATTTGCAACCAACACGACCTTCTATGATTATCGCGAAGGGAAAACCGTCAATGCCGTCCAACTCAACGTGGGCGCACTGGCAACCTGGATTACCAACTCGAGCGGCAGCACGTTCAATACTCAGCTGGTCAACGATACCGGGCTGCCAATTGATTCCGTCTATGTCTATAACAATGCCCCGAGCAGCAGTTCCAGCCTTCCCTCGGTGCGGCTGGCCAATGGCGGCACCCTGCCGTACGATAACGGCCGCGGCCTTACCGTCGTCACCCCTGACCCGCTCTATGTGTTGGGCAATTACAACGCCAACGGCTCGTCGCTCAATAACGGCACCAACGTGGTCAATGCCCTGCCGGCCATGCTGATAGGCGATTCCATCACCGCCCTTTCCACCACGTGGAGCGATACCTACAACTCGGGTACGGCCCTCGGTTCACGAAACCCTGGCGCCACCACCATCAACGCTGCCACCATGGAAGGCATCGTACCCACCGCCGGCGCCAATTACAGCGGCGGCCTGGAAAACTTCATCCGTTTGTTGGAGAACTGGACCGGCCAGACTTTGACCTACAATGGCTCTGTTATCGTCATGTTTCCCAGCCAATATGCGACGAATCATTGGATCGCGCCCGGCACTTATTACAATGCGCCCACCCGCGCTTGGGCGTTTGACGTCAATTTTCTGAAACAGAGCGGGATTCCGCCCATCGCCCCGAGGCTCACAGTCCTACAACGGTCAGGCTGGAGCGTTTACTGATCCGGGGCCGGCGCGGTCATAAAAACTTTTCTTCCGCTCCAATTGTTCGCGGTCTTATACTGCGACCGTGAAAGCCGCCATTCTTCACGGTAAAGAACACATTCAAATCGAGGACCTTGCGCCGCCGCCGCTGAAACCGGGCGAAGTCCGCGTCCGCATTGAGGCCGCGCTCACCTGCGGCACCGACCTGAAGGTTTTCAAACGCGGCTATCATGCCCGAATGATCGTGCCGCCCGCCGTCTTCGGCCACGAACTCGCCGGCGTCATCTCGGAAGTTGCGGAGGGTCGGGCGGGCAGTCCCTTGCCCGCCGCCCGCCCGGATGCCATCCGCGGCGCGCACGGAGTGACGCACCCTGCCGACTGGCAAATCGGCGACCGCGTCGTCCCGGCCAATTCCGCGCCCTGCGGCGAATGTTTTTTTTGCCGCAACGAACAGGAAAATCTTTGCGAAAATCTGTTGTTCCTCAACGGCGCTTACGCTGAAGCCATTGTCATTCCCGCGCCACTCGTCCAAAAAAACCTGCTGCGGCTCAAGCCGGAAACGGATTTCCGCGACGCCGCGCTCGTCGAACCGCTGGCCTGTGTGGTTCAAGGCGTGGAAGACATAAAACTGCGGGCCGGACAAAACGTGCTGGTCATCGGCGCCGGTCCGATCGGCCTGATGTTCGTGGCGCTGGCAAAAAATCTTGGCGCCAACGTGACGGTGGCCGGCCGGCGACCGGCCCGGTTGCAGGCCGCGCAACGGCTGGGCGCGGAACCGGTCATTGACATTGGTGACGGCCGGGAACTGGTGGCGAACGTTCGCCAGGCCACCCACAAACCGTTTGACGCCGTTGTCGAAGCGGTTGGCCGGCCGGAAACCTGGGAGGCCGCTGTACAACTCGTGCGCAAAGGCGGCACGGTGAATTTTTTTGGCGGTTGCCCGGCCGGCGCCCGGGTGTCCTTCGAGACGGAATTGATTCACTATTCCAATCTGACCCTGCTGGCGAGTTTTCATCACACCCCGCGCACGGTCCGGCGGGCCCTGGCATTCATCGAAGCCGGGCTGGTTCGGGCGCGGGATTTTGTGGATGGCGAATGTCCGTTAAGCCGGCTGCCGGCATTGTTCCAGACGATGGCCGCGGGCAATCACGCCATCAAAACCCTGATTCGCGTGCATGAATGAACGGGGAGAGGCGGCGTGGCGCCGTCCAAAAATCGGGGTCGCCATCCGGCGATCCTCCCGGATTATTTCAGAAAATCCTCCAAAACCTGGTGCAACTTTTTCAAGTCCGGCAGGTTCACGTACATCATGTGGCCGGCTTCAAAGGTGGCGTAGGTGATGTTCGTGCGGTAGGCCGGGTCGAGCTGCATGTGGTCAAGCGCATAACGCATCGTGTCCGGAGGGCAAACCAGGTCACGCATGCCATTCAGGACCAGCACGCGCATGTAAGGATTCTGGTTCATCACGGACGCGAGCTGGTCGCTCACACCCGGATAATCGTTGTGCGTGCCGTAATTCCACGGCTGCACGCCGGCGATGATTTCGTAGGGCAGATCGTCCTCGAACTTCAATTCCTGGCGCACGTAGGCATTCATCGCTGCCGCGAACGGCCCGTAGGTGGCCGCATAGGACGGATCAAAATCGGGGCACGATGAGGCCGGATCGTCGTCGCGGCCGGTGATGCGCGCATCATAGGCGCCGAGAATCAAGCCCGCGTCATGCAACAACTGCTTGCGGAAGACCCCGTTGTCAATCCGGAGGTTATGGTCGTCAATGACCTGCGGTTTCAAACCGGTAAGCCGCGCCAGTTCGGCGACAATTTTTTCCCGCTCATCGGCGGGCAAGGCCGCGCCCTGCCGCAAGGCGGAGGCGTAGGCGCCGTTCGCAAATGCGCGCGCCTCGGCCAGCGCCCGGGGCAAATCGCTTTGCAGGTCCGGTGGCAGCTTTTTGAAGTAATCCGCGGTGGCGGTGTAGTTGGGCAGGAACAGTTCAAACGGCAGATCATTGCCCGACCCGGCTTCAATGGTGGCGAAGTCCAGGACGCCCGAGACCAGAATCAGCCCGTTGAGATACATGCCGTAACGCGAGCGCAGACGTTCCGCCAGCCCCGCCGCGCGAAAGACCCCGTAGCTTTCGCCGCAGAGAAATTTCGGCGAGAGCCAGCGTTCGTGCCGCGTCGTCCAAAGCCGGATGAATTCACCGACGGAATCCAGGTCGGCGGTCTGGCTGAAAAATTGTTCGGCCTTTTCATCCTTCGCCGCGCGGCTGAACCCGGTCGCGACCGGGTCAATGAAAACCAGATCGCTGCCGTCCAATATCGAATACGCATTGTCCACCAGGCGGAAGGGCGGTTGGGGCAGTGTGCCGTCCTCGTTCATGCTGGCCCGGCGCGGGCCCAGCGCGCCGAGATGCAGCCACACGGAGGAGGAACCGGGGCCGCCATTGAAACAGAATGTGACGGGCCGCGTGGCGGCGTTGGTCTCGTCCACGCGCGTGTACGCGACGTAAAAAACCGAGGCGCGCGACGTCCCGTCGGGTTTCAGGACCGGCAGCATTCCGGTTTCGGCCACGTAGGTCACGCGCTTCCCGGCCATGGTCACGGTGTTGGTGGTAAACACCGGTTGATGTGTCGCGTCGGGAATGGCCACCTCCGATTTCTTCGCGCCCGACGCATTGGCGTCTTCGGACGGAGCATTGGTTTTGGCCAGGTCCGCCGCGTGAAGCCCCACCGCGGACGCCAGCAGTAAAATCAAGGCTGATTTCATCATATCGGCTTCGGTCATATTGCGCGTGAAATCCGTCCCACCGCAACCGAATTATTCGCCGATGATTTTCACCAGCACGCGCTTCCGGCGGCGGCCGTCAAATTCACCGTAAAAAATCTGTTCCCACGGGCCGAGATCCAGCCGGCCCCGGGTGATGGCCACGACGACCTCGCGCCCCATGATCTGACGTTTCAGGTGCGCATCGGCGTTGTCCTCACCGGTGCGATTATGCAGGTATTGCCCGGTAGGTTCGTGGGGCGCGAGTTTTTCCAGCCATGCATCGTAGTCATGCAGCAAACCGTCCTCGGCATCATTGATGAACACCGACGCCGTTATATGCATGGCATTCACCAGGCAGATGCCCTCCTGGACCCCGCTTTTCCTGACCAATTCCTCAACCGTACCGGTAAGGTTGATGAATCCCCGGCGATGGGGGACCTCAAACCAAAGATGTTCGGTGAGGCTTTTCACCCTCAAATCGCCGCCGCAATGGCATCGCCCATTTCGCGCGTGCCGATTTTGCGGGCGTCGGGTTCATTGGCGCTGAAAATATCGCCGGTGCGGTTGCCGGCTTTGATGGCCTGGCCAACCGCGCCAACGATGGCGTTATGGGCATCGGATAAATTAAAACTATAAAGCAACATCATGGCCGCCGACATGATTTGCGCGATGGGATTCGCAAGATTTTTCCCGGCGATGTCCGGCGCGGTGCCGCCGGCGGGTTCATAAAAGCCAAACGTGCGTTCGCCGCTGGTGGCGCCCAGGCTCGCGCTGGGCAACAGGCCCAGCGAACCGCCGAGCGCCGCCGCCTCATCGCTCAAAATGTCGCCGAACATGTTTTCGCAGAGCATCACGTCAAATTGCGCAGGCTTGAGCACGAGTTGCATCGCGGCATTGTCCACGAACAGGTGTTCCAGCGTCACTTTGGGATATTGTTTGCCGACATGCGTGACGACCTCGCGCCACAGCACGCCATTTTCGAGCACATTGGCCTTGTCAATGCTGGTCACCTTCCCCCGGCGCCCGGCCGCGGCGCGAAAGGCGACGTGCGCAATGCGTTCAATTTCCGGCGTCGTGTAAACCATGGTGTCAATCGCCCGGCGCTGGCCGCCGCCGAGGTCCTCGGTTTTTTTGGGCTGGCCAAAATACATGCCGCCGGTCAGTTCCCGGACGACCAGAATATCAATGCCCGGCGCCTGGCGTTCCCTGGCCAACGGACAGGCATGAGCCAGTTCCGGCCACAAAACCACCGGACGCAGATTGGCAAACAGGCCGAACTCCTTGCGGATGCGCAGCAAGGCGGCACGCTCGGGCCGCTCCTCCTTGGGAATTGTCGGATCGCGGTCCGGCAGGCCGACGGAGCCAAACAGAATGGCGTCCGACGTTTTGCAGAGCGCGAGCGTGGCGTCGGGCAGCGCCCGGCCCGCCGCGTCAATGCCCGCCCAGCCGACCGGCGCCTCGGTGAGGTCGAGCCTGAATTCAAATTTCTGCTCCGTGACGCGCAAAACCTTGATGGCTTCGCGCATCACTTCCGGTCCAATGCCGTCGCCGGCCAGCGCTGCAATTTTGAAATGCTTCATGAATCTGGAACCCCGATGCTACGGTTTTGGCCCGCGGTGACAACGGAATTTTACGCCTCGACATTTGCCGGTCGGAATTCAAAACTCGCGCCATGGTTTTGCCTTACAAGGTCGCGACGCTGCTTTACTGCTTCAATGAGCGCGACGACGTGCTGCTGCTCGAACGCGCGCAGGAACCCAACCGCGGTTTCTGGAGCCCGTGCGGCGGCAAGTTGAAAATGGACCTGGGCGAGTCGCCTTACGCCTGCGCCGGCCGCGAGGCCGGGGAGGAACTGGGCATCACAGTCCGGACGGCGGATTTGCATCTGACCGGCCTTGTCAGCGAACACGGTTACCAGGGCCAGACGCACTGGCTGATGTTTTTGTTTGAGGTGAAGGCGAAACTGAAAACGCTGCCACCGCCCCATGCCGAGGGGCGGTTTCAATTTTTCCCGCGCGCGGCGCTCGCGAATTTGAAAATCCCGCAAACCGACCGGGAACAAATCTGGCCGTGGTTCTGGCAGCATCGCGGCGGCTTTTTCGCGGCTCATTGCCATTGCCCGGCCGACGGGAATAACGAGTGGACGCTGGAAGAGTCGCGCTGAATTTGCGATTGATGATTTACGATTTAAGATTTTTTTGTAAGCTCCGCGGCGCAAACACAATCATCAATCAGAAATCGCAAAGCCTGAATGTCCGACGAACCCATCATTGATCTGCAGAGCGACCAGCACTTCATGAGCGAGGCGCTGCGCCAGGCGGTCCGGGCCTATGAAGCGGGCGAAGTCCCGGTTGGCGCGGTCATTGTACGCGCGGGCCGCGTCATCGCCCGGGCGTTCAACCAGGTCGAGCTGCTGAAAGACGCGACCGCGCATGCGGAAATGCTGGCGCTCACCCAGGCGGAGGAGGTTACGGGTGACTGGCGGCTGACCGATGGCACGCTTTACGTGACAAAAGAGCCATGCCCGATGTGCGCGGGCGCGGTGGTGCACACGCGGCTGGCGCGTGTGGTCTTTGGCGTGAGCGACCCGAAGGCGGGCGCAGCGGGAAGCGCGATGAACCTGCTGCAATTCCCGTCATTGAACCATCGTTGTGAAATCACCGGCGGCGTGCATGAGGCGGAGTGCCGTGCGCTGTTGCAGAATTTTTTTGCCGGGCAACGGCTTTCCGGAAAGCTGAAAAGGCAGGACGCCGGCAACACCCCTTGAAATTCTCCGGGACCGTTCCAATGGATCGCCGTTCACCACCCGGCTTCATTGCAAAAAAAAACGAGGCATCCAAACGGATGCCTCGTGCGTGGTGATTATTAAATGCCCACCGGATTACAGTCCATTTGGGAAATTATAAAAGGGCTGAGACCCGGCGCTGTTCGTGGCGTTGAGCAAGTCCGTTTGCAAATCGAGAACCGCCGTCTGTTGGGCGCTGCCGTCACCCAGCAATACGTTGCCAACCCCCAAATGGAGATCATTGGCCGACCATGCCCACGTGTTCCAGTCTTGAGTTTGTAAAGAACCTGTCCCCCCGCCGCCGCGGCCATTAGATGCCTGAATTGCGGCTGTCTGCGGACACATCTGCGTCGCGGGGGCTGAAGTTCCAGCCTGAGCAGCGGTTTGGTTGCCAATATTGCGGTCACCGGCCAGGATGGACTGGGGCTGCGTATCAACGGCATCGCCGCCAACGAAATAACTCGTATATCCGGGGAAATTCGCAATCGTCCCATTGAAGAACTCACTCCAGTTTGTAGCCTGGACGCCATGCGGGCTGACCGTGTCCGCGGGACAGGACAACAGCGCCGGATTATCCAAGGTATTGGACGTCACCACAAAAGGCGCCGATTCGGCATAAGGGGTAAAACCGGCGGTGGAGTGTCCCTGGCTGTAAATAAACTCCAGCGCGCCACCCTGAGCGCTGGTAACCGTCTGCGGGTAGCGATCGTTGTTGTCATCCCCCCACATCCGGAAGGCGAGGCCGATTTGTTTGAGATTGCTCACGCAGTTGACGCGTTGCGCCTTGCGCTTGGCGGCGGCGAGCGCCGGCAGCAACATGGCCGCCAGAATGGCAATGATGGCGATCACCACCAGCAGTTCAATCAGGGTAAAAGCCTTTTTTGATTTCAGAATTCTTTTCATACGTTCACTAAGTAATTTGGTTTTTCGTTTGAGCGTTAGTTGGCCGACTCTATCTCAGTCGTAATGCCTGTCAATACTAATTCCGGAAAACTTCCTAGCACTGCTGATGCCAAATAAAAAAACGGCGAAACCGCCAATGAAATCAAGTTTCGGAGAACGAACAATACAGTGATGCGTGAAATTTTTACGCAACGCGCGTGAAACCCACGCGGCGGGAACGCATTTCAGCCGGTTAAAATCTCATTTACAGCGCCGCGCGCATCGCAAACACTGCCCAACCCTATGGCCGAACCGAAGGAAAATGCGTTGATGGAAAAAATTGTGTCGCTGTGCAAGCGGCGCGGATTTGTTTACCCATCTTCCGAGATTTACGGTGGCATCAATGGTTTTTGGGATTACGGCCCGCTGGGCGCGGAACTCAAGCGCAACGTCAAGGAGCTCTGGTGGAATGCCATGACCCGCCAGCGCGACGACGTGGCCGGCCTCGAAGCCACCATCATCATGTCGCCGCAAATCTGGAAAGCCAGCGGCCACGTGGACACGTTCAGCGATCCGATGATTGACTGCAAGACGTGCCAGGGCCGGTTTCGGGCCGATCAGACGGCTGAAATTCCCTGCCCGCAAAAGCCGGGCAGGATGGTTTCCGAATGTCACGGGGAGAAAACCGCGCCGCGGGCATTCAACCTGATGTTTCGGACCCATGTCGGCCCGGTGCAGGACGACTCGGCCATCGCCTATCTTCGACCGGAAACCGCGCAGGCCATTTTTGCGCAGTTCAAAAACGTCCTGGAAACGTCGCGCCAGAAGGTGCCGTTTGGCATCGCCCAGGTCGGCAAGGCTTTCCGCAACGAGGTCACGCCGCGCAACTTCACCTTCCGCTCGCGCGAGTTCGAGCAGATGGAACTGGAATTTTTCATCAAACCGGATGAAGTCATTGAAGCCATCCAGTCTTCCGTTTCAAGGGTTCAGCCGGAATCTTCGGAACTTAAAACTGATAACTTGAAACTGGAAACTTCCGCCGCCTGGGGTTGGAAGCAATGGCACAAGTATTGGGTGGAGGAGCGGGTCAAATTTTACGAGGGCATCGGCCTGCCGCGCACGACCCTGGTTGAATACTGGCAAAAGCCCGAGGAACTCGCGCATTACGCGCGCGCCTGTGTTGACATTTTGTTCCAGTTCCCGTTCGGCACCCAGGAACTGGAAGGCATCGCCGCGCGCAGCGATTTCGACTTGAGCCAGCACGAACGGTTCTCCGGCAAGCCGATGGGCGTCTTCGACGAGGAACTCCGCACCGCCTGGGGCAGGCTGGACGAAGCGGCAAAGGCCGGGTTGTCGCAGCGCTATTATGAAGCGCGCCTGAAATATCTCACGAAAATGGGGGTCGAACCGGCCAGGGCGGAAAAGGACGCAAAGGAGGACGCCGACGGCCTGACCAAGGGCCAATATGTTCCGCACGTGATTGAACCCTCGGCGGGCGTGGACCGTCTCATCCTGGCCTTGATTTGTCATGCTTACAGCGAAGCCAGCGAAACCGACGCCAAGGGCAAAACGGAAACGCGGGTGATTTTGAAATTTCACCCGCGCGTTGCGCCCATCAAGGTGGCCGTGCTGCCGTTGCTCAAGAACAAGCCTGAACTGGTGAAAAAGGCGCAGGAAGTCCGCGGCTTGCTGCGTTCCTGGATGAATGTATTTTACGACGACGGCGGTTCGATTGGCCGCCGTTACGCGCGCCAGGACGAGGCCGGCACGCCGTTCTGCGTGACGATTGATTTCGACACGCTGGGCGAAACGCCGGCATTGAAGGACACGGTGACGCTGCGTTACCGCGACGATGGCAAACAGGAGCGCCTGGCGATTGGCGAATTGTTGAATTGGTTGCTGCCGAAAATCCGTTGATGACTGAAAAATCAAAATCGTCCGTTTCCAAAAGACCCGCGCCGACGCTTTACTTCATCATCGCGGTCAAGCTGATCAAGGGCGCCGTGCTCATCCTGCTGGCGCTGGGTGTCTTTTCGCTGGCGAACCGTGATTTGTCCGACGTGTTCGACCAGTTTTTGCGGTGGGTGCATCTCGACCCGGAACGGGCCTTTTTTACCAACATCGGCGAATGGCTGGACACCGTCACGCCCACCAACGTGCGCGTGTTCGCGTCGGGCACGTTTCTGTGCGGATTATTTCTGCTCATCGAAGGCCTGGGACTGGTGTTCCGCGCGAAATGGGCCATCTGGCTGGCGATTGGCGAATCGGCCTTTTTCATCCCGATTGAAATTTTTGAACTGTTGCGCCGCTTTAATCCTGGCTTGCCGGACCACTCCCGGACGGCGTTGTTCAAACATCCCCAACTGGGACTGCTGATCGTGCTGGCGTTGAATGTCCTCATCGTCTGGTATCTGCTCAGGAACCGGCAGCGGCTCTTCCGGCATCACGGCTGATTTGTTTGAAATTTCCAGTTTCCAATTTCACCCCGGAAAAGCCATCCTCCCCTTGTGACCACGGATGAAGCCATAAAGCTGTTGGACGCGTTTCGCGCCGGAGAAATTCCCCGCGGAAAGATCCTGCGCGCCTTTCAATCCGCGCCGGTGGCCGACCTCGGCTTTGCGCAGGTGGACACGCATCGCGCCCTGCGCCGGGGCTTTCCCGAGGTGATTTTCGGTTCCGGCAAGACGCCGGAGCAGACGGTCAAAATCGCCGCCCAAATCCTGGCGCGCGAACGCCGCGTGCTGATCACCCGCATCGCGCCCGAACACGCCCGGGCCTTGCGCAAAAAATTCAAGCACGCCGTTTATCACGCGCGGGCGCGCTGTGTGACCATCGAGGCCAGACCCCTGCCGAAACGCCCGGGTTTCATCGCGGTCGTTTGCGCCGGCACGAGCGACCTGCCGGTGGCCGAGGAGGCCTCGGTCACGGCGGAAATCATGGGCAACCGGGTCACCCGCGTCCACGATGTCGGGGTGGCGGGGCTGCACCGGCTTGTTCCGCATCTGGAAACGATTCAAAGCGCGAACGTATTGATTGTCGTGGCGGGCATGGAAGGCGCGTTGCCGAGCGTCATCGCCGGCCTGGTCGCCCGGCCGGTGATTGCCGTGCCGACCAGCATCGGTTACGGCGCCAGTTTCGGCGGGCTGGCCGCGTTGCTCGGCATGTTGAACAGTTGCGGCAGCGGTGTGACGGTGGTGAACATCGACAACGGCTTTGGCGCCGGATACGCCGCGAGCCAGATCAATGCGTTATGTAGCGGCGGTCTGTGACCGCCGCAAATATCTTATGGAACGCCTGCATCGCCTGGAGCAGCTGTATGTCGAAAATCCGGTTTGTTTCGTAACCTTTTGCACGGAGGATCGGAAGGCAGTTCTCGCCCAACGGTCAGTCCATGAGGCTTTTGTTCAGTTTTGCCGTGAGGCCCTGAAGAGAAATGTTTTTGTCGGTCGATATATTTTGATGCCTGATCACATTCATTTGTTTGTCAAATTGCCACCGCCATCCAAAAATCTTTCCGACTGGATCAAAAGCCTGAAAAACTTTTTGTCGAAAGTACTGAGATCTTCCAAGACCGCGGCACCCCATTGGCAGAAAGGTTTTTTTGACCATATCCTTCGCTCAACGGAATCCTATTCAAACAATTGGCTTTACATGGTTGAAAATTCGGTTCGTGCTGGTCTGGTCACTGACTGGTCACAATGGCCATATCAGGGAGAAATACAGCCCTTGCGCCTGGACGAAAGATTGCGACGGTCACAGACCGCCGCTACATGACAATGAAAACGCTTTATCTCGATCTTTTCAGCGGTATCAGCGGCGACATGTTTGCCGGCGCGCTGATTGATTTGGGCGTGGACGCACACAAACTGGAGCGCGAGCTGAAGAAATTAAAACTCGGCGGCTATCACCTTCACGTCACCCGCCGGCAAAAATCCGGGATTGCCGGCGTGAAACTGGACGTCCACCTGACCGACGACCACGACCATGGACATCCCCACGAACATGGGCATCATCACCACCATCATCATAGCGAAAACCGGACGTTCACCCAGATTAAAAAGCTCATCGCGCAAAGCACATTGTCATCGTGGGTGAAGCAGAAGGCCGTGGCGGTGTTCCAACGCATTGCCGAAGCCGAGGGAAAAATTCACGGCCTGCCGCCGGAACAGGTGCATTTCCACGAGGTCGGCGCGGTGGATTCCATCGTGGACATCGTGGGCGTGTGTCTCGCGCTGGAAATGCTCGGCAAACCGCGCGTGCTCGCCTCGCCGGTGATTGAAGGCGTGGGCTGGGTGGATTGCGCGCATGGACGGTTTCCCGTTCCGGCCCCGGCGACCCTGGCCATTCTGGGCGCACGCGGCATCGGCATCACGCAATGCGATGAACCGCATGAACTGGTGACGCCCACGGGCGCGGCGTTGCTGGCTGAATTCGCCGAGGGTTTTGAGCCGATGCAAAATCTGGTCGCCGGAAAGATCGGCTTCGGACTGGGCACGCGCGAAAACAAAACCCGGCCCAATGTCCTGCGCGCCGTGCTGGGCAGCACGTCCCCAACCCGGGGCCCGAAATCCAAAGCGGGAACCACCGGTCCGGCCCAGCCGGATTGGGAAACGGACACCATTGCGGTGCTTGAGACCAATCTCGACGATCTGAACCCGGAAATCCTCGGTCATTTTGTCGAAACGGCGCTGGCGGCGGGCGCGCTGGATGTCTTTTTCACCCCCCTTCACATGAAGAAGAACCGGCCCGGCGCCTTGCTCACGGTGTTGTGTACGGAACCGGACGCGGACAAATTCAGCGAAATGATTTTGTGCGAGACCAGCGCGTTTGGCGTGCGCCGCACGCGGGCGGAGCGGCGCAAGTTGCGGCGTGAATTCGCCGCCGTCAAAACGCCGTTTGGCCGGGTCACGATAAAATTGGGCCGGTTTAAAGGGAAAGTGGTTCAAGCCGCGCCGGAATTTGAATCGTGCAAAAAACTGGCAGCCCGGGCCAAGGTCCCGTTAAAACGGGTCTATGACGCGGCCAACCGGGCCATTTTGGCACGGGGATAATTATGTTTATTTTCCTTGCGTAAAGGCCCATGAATTGCTTAATTACGCATTGTAATCTATTCTGGCAGTTGCCGGTATTTTTGATGCAGAACCATCCAGTACAGCCACAACCGACGAGGGTGTCTTGAGCCGCCCTTTTGTTCCACGCAACTTTTCCCCTGCCTCGTTCGTCCGGGTCAACGGCAAAATCCGTGCCCGCGAGGTGCGGGTGATTGACGCGCACGACAAAAACATCGGCGTCATCTCGCTGAACGAAGCGCTGATGCTGGCGCGGCAGTCGGGGGTGGACCTGGTGGAAATTTCCCCCACCGCAACGCCGCCCGTGTGCCGGATTGTGGACTTTGGCAAGTTCCGCTACGAGCAGGCCAAGAAGGACAAGGACTCAAAGAAACATCAGCACGCCTCGACCGTCAAAGAGGTCCAACTCAGCCCGCGCATTGACCCGCACGATCTCGGCATCAAGGTCATGCACGCGATTGATTTCCTGTGCGAGGACATGAAGGTGAAAGTCGCGCTGAAATTCCGCGGACGCGAAATGGCGCACACGGAATTCGGGTTTCAGGTCATCCGCAAGTTTCTGGCCGACCTGGCGCCCTACGGTCATCCCGACTTCGAACCGAAGCTCATCGGACGCGGCATCAACGTGATGGTCAGCCCGCTGCCGCGCGCCAAACGCGCAAAAAATCCGCGCGAGGTCGAAGGCGGCCAGCCCCCGGCTCCGGCAAACAATCATCTTGCCCCGCCGCCCACTCCGTCCGAACCAAAATCCGGCGGCTTTACGAATAATCCGTTCGCAAAAGTCGAGGTCAAGTAACCGCCCGCCCCGCCGGACCGCGCCCGTTCCGGAAGACAACCAGACACTTGTTGACCCGGGTTTTGATTGAGTGCGCGGAGGGCCTGGCTTAACATTTCCGGCGTGGCCATCTCATCGTTCCCGCGTGCGCTCAAACTCATCTCCCGGCGCAGCCTGGTTTCCGCCGCACTCGCTGTCCTATTCGCCTTTATCGCCCCAAACACCTTCGCGCAGGCGAAGGAACAGCCGATTCCCCGCATCGTGAAGCAGGACGGGCGTTACGCCCTGTTGGTTGATGATGCGCCTTATTTCATTCTGGGCGCGCAGGTGAACAACTCGAGCGGCTGGCCCGCCATGCTGCCCCAGGTGTGGCCGGCCATTGAATTCATGCATGCGAACACCGTCGAGATCCCGGTCTATTGGGAACAATTCGAACCCCAGCCCGGCCAGTTCGATTATCGTGTCGTTGACACCCTTCTGGCCCAGGCCCGGGAACATCAGGTGCATCTGGTACTGCTCTGGTTCGCCACCTGGAAGAACGGCAGCCAGCATTACATGCCGGAATGGATGAAGCTGGATCCTGAACGCTATGCGCATGTAATTGACGAGCAAGGCCGCGCGGTGGATTCGCCCTCGCCTTTCGCCACCGCCTCGCTCGCAGCGGACACCCGGGCTTTTGCCGCGTTGCTGGCCCACCTTAAAACGGCCGACCCGCAGCGCACCGTGCTGATGGTCCAGGTGGAGAATGAACCCGGCACGGGCGGGAACATGCGCGATCATTCCCCCGTGGCGCAGAAACTTTTTAACGGCCCGGTCCCGGCCGATGTGCTCCAGGCCATGCACGTGCCCTCCGCCGGGCCGGCGCCAAACTGGAAGGAAGCCTTCGGCCCGGACGCCGAGGTCTGTTTCCACAACTGGGCGGTGGCGAAATACATCGGGCAGGTGGCCGCCGCCGGCAAGGCGGTTTATCCGCTCCCGCTCTATGTCAATGCCGCGCCGGGCACCCAGCGGGGCGCGGTCTGGCGGGACCCTGCCAAGCCGGGCAGCCCGGCCAGTTATGCGGATGGCGGCCCGTCGGACAACATCATTCCCATCTGGAAAACCGCCGCGCCCGCACTCGACATGATCTCGCCCGATGACTACGCCACCGACGCCGCCGGCTACGTAAAAATGCTCAAGCTCTACCAGCGCGACGATAATCCGCTGTTTGTGCCCGAGACCGGCGGCAGTCCGCGGTTCTTCTTTTTTACGTTGGGCCATCAGGCCATCGGCTGGTCGCCTTTCGGCATGGATTTCACCCGCATCCACACCATTCCCGATGCTGCCCGACCGAAGGATGAAACCCTTCCGCCGTGGGCCCGGACCGGCACCGAGGAGTTCGTCGCCCCCTTTGCGCCCACGTATCAACTGATCAATCCCATGGCGCGGGAGATCGCCCGGCTGAATTTTGAAGGCCGGCTTCAGGCGGTGGCCGAAGAACCGGGCCAGCTCACGCAAACGCTTTCGTTCGGCGCGTGGAACGCCACCGTGTCTTATGGCGTCTGGTCGCGATACGGTCATCCGGCGGGCAATCCCCAGCTCATGGGCGGCGCCCTGGTGGCCCAACTCAAGGACAACCAGTTTTTGGTGGCCGGATTCCATTGCCGCGTTGATTTCCAACCCACCGCGCCGGACCGTCACCGCCAGTTTTTACGCGTGGAAGAGGGAACCTACGAGAACGGCGGCTTCAAGTTTCTCCGCCTCTTGAATGGCGACCAGACGGATGGCGGACTGGATTTCAGCTCCGAACCAGTGGTCCTCCGCGTCTCGGTCGCCACCTACTGACCCAACCTTGGTCGGGTTCAGGCTTATCCGGCGCACCAACCGCGCACCAGTTCCGGGAAGCGACAAGGCTCGCACATGGCGTTGGCGTGCCCGCAGAAGTCACGGGCGATTTGCATCAAACCCTGCTGGGCCGCAGCGCTCCGGCACCAGCGACCCCGGCCGGTTCCCAGCAAACGCTGCCGCGCCAGGCGCAGCACGGCATTGTCCTGGGCGGGCGGCCACGCGAAATAGCGCCGCTCAACGACGCGTTGCAGCTTCGCGCTTTTGCCTTCGACCGCCCGCGTCCAGAGCCAGGGCAAAACCACATTGACGGCCAGATCCGTCACGCGTGCGTCGCCCAGCAACGGCTGCGGTTTCTTCAAACGCGCCGAGCGGAACGTCCAATGCCATGACCAAAATTCATCGTGCCCCACTTCGAAAATTTCCCGCAACGAATGGGACAACTTTTCATCCGGCAAATCCGCGGCGCACCAGCGTTCCAGCCGCGGGACCGTGTCGCCGGCCGCGAGCCAGCACGCCGCGAGCGCCAGCCGGCGTTGCGGTTGATTCGCCGGGCGCAAGCCGTGAAATTTCCACGCCGCGCGCGGCAGAATACAATCATCAAAGGCATCGCGCTCGCGCCACCAGCGATCCCAGACGCGCCGCAAATAACCATCGTCGCCCGCCGGCCCGCGTGGCAATTCCGGCGGCAACAAGCCGCTGACGCCGAACAGCCGCGCCTGCAAGTCAAACGCCGAATCCACGCCACGCGTCCAGCGCCCGTGTAATTCCGCCAGCGTTTGCATCGGCCAGACGTTGTGTTGGTAGCCGAGCGCGCGGAACAGTCCCTCCCAAAGCGATTGTTCCCAACCCACCTGCTGCGCGCGGGCGCGAAAGTGCGCGGCCTTGGATTGAAAGCGTGCGCCGCCGGCTTCGCACAAGAGGCCGGTCAACCGGGTTGTCTCCAGCTCACTCAACGGTGGGCAGCATTGGCCGCGTAAATTTTCCGGAAACCGCCGCGGTGATTCACTTTCGAGCCACAAATGAAGTTCGCTCAAGGGCGCATCCAGCGAGCAGCTCAAGGCGAGCCGGGGCGGCAACGGTTGGAGTCCTGGCGTCGGTTGGTCCGGCAACCCCCGGTTCTGAGGCGCCGAAGCGCGAACCTCCGTGTCATCCCAGACGACCTGCAAGATGACATTTTTGAAATTCGGATTGCGGTCGTGGCCGTGCGCCCGCCAGCCGCCGGCGCGCAGATCAATTTCCACATCGCCGGAAAGCGGCGCACCGGCGCCAATCTGGATCACCGCGCCGAAAAAGTCCGGCCCGCCCCCGGCGCTGGGAAAGCCGGGATGAAATACACGAACGGGTTTCCCGTCCGCTGTTTGGAGCCGGTCCCGGCGCAGGCGTTGGTGCAGCCAGACGGCCTGCAACAGGCGTTCGGGGGGCAGGTCATTTTCGTCACGCAGGGTGTTCACCGCGCCCAGCCGGACGCGCCACAAGGCATAAAAATTCCCGGAAGTTGGAGACATCTTGAAATTGCTTTTGCGCCGACGACCGGGCAAAGTCAAGTCGGTGTGTAAAATTTTGAACGGAGCATACGGTTGAACTGCCTGTTTGGAGAAACCGACCTGCGTTGGGGAGTGAGTTTTTGTTGGCCGAAACCCCGTTTTTCCGGTTAAACTTCGCGAAGCTGCGATGAACGACAATGCGATGATCGAAGTGTCAAATTTGACAAAGCGCTACGCCGGCCGCACCGCTGTGGCCGGCATTTCGTTCACGGTCGCCCGCGGCGAAATCGTCGGGCTGCTCGGCCCGAACGGCGCGGGCAAAAGCACGACCATGCGGATTCTCGCGTGTTACCTGCCGGCGACATCCGGCACGGTGCGCGTGGCCGGCTTTGATGTCTTCCACCAATCGGCCGAAGTGCGCCGCCGGATTGGGTACATGCCGGAAAACAACCCGCTTTATCTCGAAATGCGCGTGCGTGAATACTTGAAATTTCGCGCCCGGCTGAAGGGGCTGGGCTGGCGGCGTTCCCGCGAGCGCGTGAGCACAGTCATGGAGCAATGCGGATTGACGGACGTGGGCCGCCGCATCATCGGGCAACTGTCAAAAGGCTACCGGCAGCGCGTGGGCATGGCAGACGCGCTGGTGCACGACCCGGAATTGATCATTCTCGACGAACCGACCATCGGCCTCGATCCGCATCAGATTCGCACGGTCCGGCAGTTGATCAAAGGTCTCGCCCAGGCACACACGGTGCTCATTTCGACGCATATTCTTCCCGAAGCGGAAATGATGTGCAACCGGATGCTCATCATGTACGACGGCAAAATCCTTGCCGCCGACACGCCGGAAAACCTGCAACGGCTCGTGGCGGGGAAGAGTCAAATCATCGTGGAACTGGCGGCCCCGGCGGCCGCGTTGCGCGAGTGCTGGTCGCAAGTGCCCGAGATTGAATATTTCGACGTGTCGGCCAGCGAAGGCGAGTTTCAGCGTTGCGCGCTGACCCCGCGTGACGGCCTGGATTTGCGACCGGTGATTTTCACCCTGGCGCTGCAAAACGGCTGGGTGTTGCGCGAATTGACGCGCAACCGCCATTCGTTGGAGGATATTTACGTCCAGGTAACGCAGCCCGGCGAAGAGGAAGAAAACTGATGCGAATTTTTTTGACGCTCACACGCCGGGAGCTGGCGGCCTTCTTTTTTTCCGTCACAGGTTACGTCATCATCGCCGCGGTGACGCTCCTCATCGGGTGGAGTTTTGTGGTGCTGATGACCAACCTTGGCAGCGATCCGTCGCCCTTGCCGGTCACGGAATTGTTCTACCGGACCTATTTCTTCTGGCTCATCGTGTTGCTGGCCACGCCGATCATCACGATGCGGTTGTTCGCCCTGGAAAAATTTACCGGCACGTTCGAAACCCTGATGACGACGCCGGTGAGCGACTGGCAGGTCGTCGCGGCAAAATTCACGGCCGCGATCATTTTTTACACCGTCATGTGGCTGCCGATGCTGGGCTGCCTCTTCATTGTGCGGCATTTCACGGACCAACCGGGCACCCTCGATCCGGGCATGATTGGCGGAATTTATCTGGGGGTGTTTCTGGTCGGCTGCCTCTTTTTGTCGCTGGGCTGCTTTGCCTCGGCGCTCACCCGCAGCCAGATGGCGGCGGCGATGATCAGCTTTGTGTTGGGCGTCAGCCTGTTTGCACTCGGATTCCTGGCCCAGGCGCTCACCACGACGGCGCAATGGAAGACGCAACTGCTCTCCTACTTTGGATTGTTCGATCAAATGAACGATTTTGCCGGCGGCGTGGTGGACACGCGCACGTTGATTTTTTACGTGAGTCTCACACTGCTTTTCCTGTTTTTGACCCTGCGCGTGGTGGAAAGCCGGCGCTGGAAATAAGATGAGTGCCAAACCCAAATCCCAACCGAGTTTCTCGCCGGGTCGCCGGTGGAAAATCGGCTTCGACGTGGTCGTGCGAACGGCCCTGGTGCTGGCCGTGGTGGTGATGGTCAATTATCTGGGCAGTCTGTTCCCCGGGCGGTTTTATCTCAGTTCGCAGACGCGGATTCAAATTTCCCCGCGCACGGAGGACGTGCTCCAGGCCCTGACGAATCATGTCACCGTGACGCTGTATTACGACACCCAGGACGACTTTTACCCGACCATCGTTGCCTTGTTAAACGAGTATCACGCCGTCAACCCGAAGCTTTCAATCCGCACGGTGGATTACATTCGCGATGCGGGTGAGGCGGAGACCGTCAAGGCCCAATACAAACTCAATTCGCCCACCGAAAAGAACCTCATCATCTTTGATTGCGGCGGCGGCCGGCTGCCCAAAATTGTTCCCGGCGACGCCCTGGCCAAATATACGCTGGAAGAAGTTCCGAACGCAAAGGAGCGGGAGTTTCGGAAAAAGCCCGTCGCGTTTCTTGGCGAAATGATGTTTACGTCCGCGCTGCTCGCGCTGGAAAGCCCCAAGCCGTTCAAGGCGTATTTTCTACAGGGTCACGGCGAACCGTCGCTCACCGACAGCGGGGATGGCGGCTATCTGAAATTCGCCGCTGTCCTGGGGCAAAATTACATCCAAGTGGAACCGCTCGAACTGGCCGGTGACAATGCGATACCCGCCGACGGCAACCTGCTCATCATTGCCGGTCCCCGGACCCTGTTTTCCAATCTGGAACTGCAAAAAATCGATCAATATCTTTCAGCCGGCGGACGCTTGTTTTTGCTGCTGAATTATGCCTCGATCCAACACCCCACGGGTCTTGAAGATATTCTCCGGGAATGGAGCGTGAACGTCGGCGCCGATGTGGTGCAGGAACCCAAGAACACCATCTCCGGCCAGGATGTGCTGGTTTACAATTTCAGCCAGGACCCCGTTGTCGATCCGCTCGCCCAACTGGTTTTGCAACTGGTCTTTCCGCGCCCCGTCAGCCGCATTCACTGGCAAAACCCGCCCGCCGACGCACCCCAGGTGGATGAGCTGGCTTTTTCCAGCCCCGCTTCCGGGCTGATGAACCAACACGGCCTGCCACCGCGCGGCTATCCGCTGATGGTTGCGGTTGAAAAAAATGAGGTTAAAGGCTTGGCCGCCGCGCACAGCGGTTGCCGGATGGTGGTGGCGGGCGACTCGCTGTTTCTTGACAACCAGCTGATCAACGACGGCGCCAACCGCGATTTCGCCGGTTACGCCGTCAATTGGCTGCTGGACCGGCCCACCTTGCTGCAGGGCATCGGCCCGCGGCCCGTGGTCGAATTTCGGCTGATCATGACGCGGCAGCAACAATCCAAGGTCCGCTGGCTGTTGCTGGGGGCGTTGCCCGGCGGAGTGCTGGCGTTGGGCGGATTGGTCTGGCTGCGCCGGAGAAAATAATGAACTCGAGGAATACCTGGATCTGGCTGATGATCGCCGCGGCGTTGTTCGCGTTCATTTTTGCTTTTGATCATTTTCTGCACCCGGCCAAGACGGAGCCGCTTGCCATCCTGTCCGACCTGCACCCCCCGGCGGTCACGAGCGTCCACGTGATTCCCGCCAATGCGCTCGAAATTCAAGCTGATCACACGAACGGCACCTGGCTTCTGACCCGGCCGGTGGTATATCCCGCGCAGCCCGCTGCCGTGGAAGCCCTGCTGACCGCGTTGCAGAAACTCACGCCCGCCATTCGCATCAGTGCCAGCGAGCTTCGTGATCAACACAGTACCGACGCGGATTATGGCTTTGAACCGCCCCGGGTTTCGCTTGTGATCGAAGCCGACGGCCAGAGCTGGCATCTTCAGGTGGGCAACAAAACCCCGCCCGGCGATCAGGTTTTTCTCCGCGTCGTCGGGGCCGACGGCGCGTTTGTCGTCGATGCCGACTGGCTCAAATACCTGCCGCGCTCGTTCAACGATTGGCGCGACACGGCGTTGGAGGATTTCCATGGCGACGCGCCCAACTGGATTGTCCTGACCAATGGCACGAAAGTGATAGAACTTCACCGCAACGCCACCAACCATCTCTGGCAGATGACCCGCCCGCTCGCGGCTCGAGCCGACAACGGCCGGATAGCCGAAGCGCTCGAACGCCTCCAAACCGCGCAGGTTTCACAATTTACAACTGACAATCCCAAGGCGGATTTGACCTCTTTCGACCTGCAGCCCGCTGACCTTGATTTGTGGATGGGTCGTGGAACGAATTTTGTCACAGCTCTTCACGTCGGTAAAAATCCGACCAATGATGCATCGCTGGTTTATGCCCGGCGCGATGATTGGAACGCCATTGCCACCACCGCCCAGGAGCCGCTGGCGCCGTGGTTCGGCACGGTGAACGATTTTCGCGACCCGTATCTGCTTGAGTTGTCCGCTCCCGTTGCCGAAATCGAAGTGCGCGGCGACACCAGTTTCACCTTGCAGCGGGAAGGAACGAACGGCTGGCGCATGGTCGGGGAAAAATTTCCCGTGGATGCTGACAGCGTGCAACAGTTCATCAAAATGCTTGCCAGCCTGCGGGTTGCGGAATTTGTCAAAGACGTTGTGACCGCACCGGATTGGCCGGCCTATGGACTGGCAACCCCCACACGGCAGATTGCCTTGTTTTCGGCCCCGGGTGACACCAACGCCGTCATCGCCCAACTGCTCTTCGGCGCAACGCAAACCAACGAGGTCTATGTGCGGCGCACGGACGAGGATTTTGTTTATGCCGTCTCACTGGAGGATTTCAAGCAGTTGCCGGAAGCCGACTGGGAACTTCGTGATCGTCAGATCTGGAATTTTACGGAAGCCGACCTGGCGCAAATCATCATTCACCAGAACGGCAAGACCCGGCAAATCATTCATAATGGACCCAATCAATGGTCGCTGGCGCCCGGCTCACAGGGCATCATCGTTCCCGCCGCCATCGAGGAAACCGCGCACCAGTTTGGCAAACTCACCGCCGCCGCCTGGCTCGCGCGTAACGTGACCGATCCTGAGAAATTTGGGTTTAAACCGGAGAACCTGGCCATCACCCTCGAACTTAAAAACGGCGTCCAACACACGGTGGATTTTGGCCTGTCCGGCTCGCAAACCGCACTGGCCGCCGTGACGCTGGATGGTGAACGCTGGGCCTTTGTGTTTCCGCCGACGCTTTATCAGTTCGTCTTGAGTTATCTTTCCATTCCGGCGAACGTTCCCTGATATGCGCGTTTCATCTGGCTTCTGGCAAGGTTGTCGGGTGCTGTTCCGCCGGTTACGCCGCCTGGTGATGCTCGCGCTCGTCGTTTTGGTTTGCATCGTTGTCTGGCTGAATCAAATCGGTCTGCCGGATTTTCTGAAACGGCCGCTGGTTGAAACGCTGCGCACGCGCGGCATCGAACTGGAGTTTGTCCGCTTGCGCCTGAGTCTCCGACGCGGGCTCGTCGCCGACAACGTTCTCGTTGGCCGTGCCGAGAAGGCCGGGAGCCCGGTGCTCTCGCTCCAACAGGTTCAACTGCGGCTGGATTACCACGCCTTGCTGCACCGCCAATGGCAACTCAAGGGACTGGTCTTGCGCCAGGGCAGATTTACGTGGCCGCTATCAGACACCAATAAGCTGGTGCTCGACCACGTGCAGACGGATTTACGCTTTCAAGCCAACGACACCTGGTCGCTGGATAATTTCCAGGCTGATTTTGCCGGCGCAAAACTGACGTTGTCCGGCGACATCGCCCACGCTTCCGCCCTGCGTCATTGGCAGATTTTTCACGGCGCAACCACCAACGCCGCCGCGTGGCGGGCCCGCTGGCAACAATTCGGCAATACCCTGCGCGACATTCATTTTGCCGGCACGCCGCAATTAAGCGTGGCCGTGAACGGCGATGCCCGCGATCCCCGTTCGTTTTTGGTTCATCTGACGGCCAGCGCCGCCGACACCGACACCCCTTGGGGTCGCGCCCGCACCATCCAGGTTGCCGCCCGACTGAGAGCGCAGACCGGGGCGCTGACAAATTCCGACCAGTCGTGGGCCTGGTGGACCAACCTCCAACCGTATCGGGTTGAATGGACGGCGCAATTGACCGGTTTGGAATCGGACCAGCTGAACGCCCGGTCCATCGCGTGCAAGGGGTCCTGGCGCGCGCCGGAACTGGTCGTGACCAATTTGTCCGCCGAACTGGGCGGCGGCCGGCTGGATGCGGGCGCGCAGTTAAACGTGGATACGCGCGAGCTTACATTCACCAATTCTTCATGCTTCGATCCGCGCGCCATCGGGTCTTTGCTGACGGAGAAGACCCAAAACTGGCTGGCGCAATTTTCCTGGACGCAGCCGCCGGCTTTGCGCGCCGGGGGTTCACTGACACTGCCCGCGTGGACAAACCGCCAGCCCGATTGGCGGGGCGAAGTGCGGCCAACGATACGGTTCGCTGGTGAATTTGCCGTGACCAACGGCGCATTTCGCGACATCGCGGCTGACTCGGCCTACGGGGATTTTTCCTACTCCAATCTTGTCTGGCGGCTGCCTCAGCTCGCGGTAACCCGCCCGGAGGGCGGGCTCGCCCTCACGGACATCGAGAACGACGTCACCAAAAGTTATCACTGGCACGTGCAAGGGGTGCTGGCGCCGGAAGCCCTCCGGCCCCTCCTGGCTTCAAGCCATGGCGAACGGGCCCTGGGACTGTTCACCTTCAACCAGCCGTTGTTTTTGGACGCGGACGCATGGGGTTGTTTGTCCAATGACACCGGCCTCGGCGCCGCCGGACGGCTGGCGTTGACGAATTTCACCATTCGCGGCGAACCCGTGAGCAGCGTCGAATGCACCTTCGGGTACACCAACCGGGTTCTTGAATTTTTCCAACCCCAGGTGCAAGCCGGTGCCCAACGGATGACGGCGGATGGCATCACGGTGGACTTCAACTCGTGGCGGATTTACTTCACCAACGGGGTCAGCACCGCCGATCCGCGGGCGGTGGCGCGCGCCATCGGAGCCAGGGCCGGCGAGGTGATGGAACCCTATCACTTTGGGCAGCCCTGCCCGGCGCGCGTGAACGGCTATGCGCCGTTGCACGGCATGGACGATGCCGATTTGTGGTTTGAAACGGACGGCGCGCCGCTCGATTGGCTGAAACTCAAAACGGCGCGCATCACCGGACAGGTTCACTGGCTCGGCGAAACGTTGGTGCTGACCAACCTGACGGCGGCCTTTTATGGCGGAGACGCCAGCGGCGTGGCCCATTTTGATTTTCGTCCCAAGGAGGGCGCGGACTTTGAGTTTACCACCAAGGTGCGAAACGCGGACGTGCATTTGCTGGCCACGGATTTGGCGTCGCCCACGAACCATCTGGAAGGCGTGTTAAGCGGACGGTTCGTGATGACGAGCGCAAATTCGGAAAACTGGCGCACCTGGAACGGCTATGGCCAGGTCAATGTGCACGACGGATTGCTTTGGGACGCCCCCGTTTTTGGCGTTTTGTCGCCGATGTTAAACACCGTCATGCCCGGCCTGGGCAGCAGCCGCGCGACGGATGCGGCGATGCGTTTCGGAATGACCAACGGCGTGATGTTTTCGGACAATCTGGAATTCCGCTCGACCATGATGCGGATGCAATATGCCGGCACGGTGGACTTGCAAAGTCGCGTGAACGCGCGGGTGACCGCCGAGTTGCTGCGCGACACATGGGTGGTCGGCCCGTTCCTCAGCACCGCGCTGTGGCCGGTCAGCAAACTGTTTGAATACAAAATCACCGGCACCCTCCAGCAGCCGCGGTTTGAGCCGGTTTACCTCCCCAAATTCCTGCTGATGCCGCTGCACCCGATCCAAAGTCTGGAGGGAATCCTTTCCAGCGACACCGACACCAACACGCTGCTGTTAAGGTAAATTAAAAATGTGCCCTATGGGTTTGGCTGGGCCACGGCGTTGGTATTCACATAACCATCCGGCGACAGGGGCTGAAATAATTGGTCCCCGGAGGCCGTGCGTGAGGGCTTGGGCCGGCCCGGCGTCGGTTCCACCTGGCTTTGCGGTGCGATCCGGGCGGGTACCGCTCCCGGGTCAGGGAAGGCAACGGTGTTGGTATAAACCAGACCATCCTGGGGGGCTGATTGAAAAGATGAATCCTGCGTTTTTTGCCAGGATGATCGCGCCCGCTCCTGCTTTTGCTCCGCCCGTACGGCCTTGCGCTCCTCCGCCTTGTCATCGGCGATCGCACCCGAAATGCCGGGCAACCGTTGTTCTTCCGCGGTGGTCTGCGCCGCCGCCAATTCCGGAGTTCGCATCACCGTTGGACGCATCAGCACGAGGAGTTCGTCGCGGGTCTTGTTGCTGGTGCGGCTGCTGAACAGACTGCCCAGGATCGGCACGTCCTGCAGCAAGGGAACCCCGCTTTTGTTTTTGTCCTTTTCCGTTCGGATGAAGCCGCCCAGGATGATCGTGTCGCGATCTTTGACGGCGACCTCGGACGAAAGCGTGCGTTTGTCGGTGTTGGGGACATTGCCCACGCCGGAGATCTGGGTATAGCCGTTGATATCGTCGATTTCCTGTTGGATGTCCATCACCACCAGGCCGTTGGGATTGATAAACGGCGTGACGTCCAGCGAGATGCCGACCTGCAACTGGTTATACGAGGAGCTGGCGCCGGTGCCAATGCCGCTGTTGTAGTAAACACTGCTGACATAAGGCACCGTGCTGCCGACAAAGAATTGCGCTTCCTTGGCCTGGGAAGTCTGGATGCGCGGGCGCTGGATGATGGAAACCGAACTGTCCGACGCCGCCGCCTGCAACGCCACGTCCCAGGTCGGACCGATGTTTCCAAAGTAACTCAAACCGCCGGGAGCGACATTCCCGAAAATGGCGGATGAATTCGTTCCCAGACTGAAGGCACCGTTGGTGGTCACGTTTTGCAGGAAATTAAAAAATGACGTGCCGTTGTTCATGGCGCCAGCACCCGCCACGCCAGCCGTTGGGTTGAAAACTTTCGGATTTTGCGCCGCCGAAATGCCAAAATTCCAGCCGTTGATCAGTGACACGTCCATGATCACCGATTCGATAAGCACCTGGGGCAGCAACACGTCGAGCTTGGCCACAATGTTGCTGATGGTATCCATGTCCTGCCGGCTGGCAAAAACGAGCAGCGAATTGCTCCGCTCATCGGCGATGATTTTGGTCGGACCCAGGAGCTGGATTTGATCCGCCCCCCCGGCCGACGACGCGCGTTGAATGAGGGACTGCAGCCTTTGACTGAACGAATTGCCCGAACTCGGCGTTCCGTTTGGAGTCGCTCCCAACGATCGTGTCTGATTGGGCTGATATTGGTTTGCCCCGCCGCCGATGCCCCCGCCGATGCCCCCGCCCAGGCCGCCGCCAAGACGACCCCCCCCCGCGCCGCCGGGAGTGGTGGCATTGCCGATGGCCGTGCTGGAACCGCCGAGGCTGTTCAGCGCATTGGCGATGTCGTCCACCATGGCGTATTTGATCGGAATCACCTCCGAGACGAATTCCTCCGGCACCTCCACGTCCACCTGGTCGATAAATTCGAGCATCCGTTTGATGTTTTCGGCATTATCGCGAAGGATGAGAATCCCATTGCTGTCAATCGGGAAGGCCGCGTTCGGGATTTTGGCGAATTGCTGCAAAATGGGGGCCAATTCCGACGGCTTGGTGTATTTCAACTGGACAATGTGCGTGACGTATTGGCCAACGTCGGGCATTTGCGAGGCGTTCGCGTCGCTGAACGACTCGCCTTCCTGGCCGGCCTGCCCCACGGGCACAGCCTTTACGAATTTGTCGCCGATGTTGATGAGGGCGATGCCATTGAGTGCGAGCACCCCCTGCAACGCCTGAATCACTTCGTCCTTGGTCAGGGGCGTTTCCGTGTGGAGCACAATTTTCGCCGCCGGCAGGCTCGCCCGCAACAGGGTGCGCCCCACAAAGCGCGAGTAAACATCCAGTACCTGGTCCACGTCCACTCCTTCAAAATTAATGTCACCGGGGGGAATCATTTGTTCCGCCGGAGCCACGGGAGCTGGCGACCCGGCCACCGGGGCGCCCGGTGACGGCGAAAACATCGGCGGCACAGCGGACCGGTTGGTGGCGGCGCTGGCGGCCGGGTTGATGGGCATGACACCCGGGCGTTGGAATCCCGGACGCAGGCTGGGTGGCATTTGCGCCTGGAGGCCAAGACCGGTTAAAAGCGCGAGCAGGACGAACGTGGTGGTTTTCACAGTCATTTCAGTTTTGCGGTTGTGTTCTTCAAATCAGCTTTTAACGCCTTCTGATAGCTGGCAATCAGCCGGATGCTGGCGTTGAGATGCTGATGGATGGGGTCGGGCTGCAACTCCAGGTCACTCACGCGAATCATGGAAGCGTCGGAACCCAGCTTGTACAGAAAATCAACCAGTTGCTGGTCGTTGGCAATGACATTGATGTTTTGCGCCAGCTCGACGAAAAACTCATTCGTATGGGTCATTTGCCGCGACATGTTGACTATGCCCACGCCGCTGCGCGTGGCCTGCGACTGGATCGTGCGAAGAAAATTAATGGCCTGGTCCTCGGGCGCAACCGCCCCGCCCTCGCCTTCCATTTTTTTGACCAGCGCTTCGAAGCCGCCCGACTGGGTGATGGTCGTCTGGTAAAGCAACAGCCGGCGCCGGGCGTCCTCCTGGCGATCCCGCAAGTTGCTCCAATCGGAAAAATGCGGCCAGACGAACACATAGTTCAGCACCAGAAACAAAACCACCAAAACCGCGACGGCCAGGCGGCGCTCCAGCGGACGCAATTGGGCGAAATATTTCTTCACGGCACAGCCTCCTGCTTGTGCGCCAGCGCGAGCGAAAAATACCAGCTCATTGAATCGCTGCCCTGCTGGCGATAAGTCAGATCCTCACCGCCAGCCGGATCAAACATGGGCTGGCCGTCCAGCTTCGCTTTCCGGACCGCGTCGTAGAAGTGATCGGTGATTTGAATGATCTGGTCCGACGGGACGACTCCATTCAGGGACAATTTCTGGCCATCGGCAAAACTCAGCCGTTGCAGCGAAATCCCGGCGGGCAGTTGCTCGGCGACAATTTTCCAGCAATCCAGCGCCGCGTATTTCAAATCCTGCCGTTGGTTGAGCACGTCATACCGTGCCTTGAGTTGCAGCGCGTTGGTGTAACTGTCGCTCCACGCCGCGACCTGTTGCTCCACCTGGTGCGTGCGATAACCCAGCACTTGCGTCGCGCACAAATAAATCACGACGCAGACCGTATACAAAATTCCCGTTGCCGCCAGGCCGCGCAACCATAAGCGATCCACAAACTGCTGATGATATCGGGTGGAAAATTCCTGCGGCAGCAGGGTGGCTTGCACCTTGGTTTGCGTCGAACGCCGCGCGGTGCGGGCGGCCAGTTCCGTGACCGGCAACGGCGGTGTCACCGGCACCGGCTCGCCCAGGCTGGCGTGCAGGACACCTTCCCATTCCGCAGCCGCAGCGCCGTCGGCCACCAGATGCCAGGCGGGCGACGCGGTCAGCCAGCCCTCCAATTCGCCGGCCCAGGTCAGTTGCGCCAGTTGATCCTTCAGGCTCTTGGCGCGGTCTCCGGTTGACGACAGGATAATGAAGCTCAAATTCCGCAACCTGCCGCCGCACCACCATGCCACCAGCGCGACATTCTGCCCAGCCAGCGCGGCGGGGTAAATCCAGGCGCCATCTTCCGTCGCCGGCGCGACTTCCAACTCATCCAGCATGGGCGCCTCAAGCCGGTCGGCCAGATAACCTTGACCTTCGAGTTTGCCGAGAAATTCCTCGACCGCGTGGCGGGCGGCAATGACGACAATGACGGTTTGCAAATCGCCCGTGGTTGACTGCAACCCGTGGACCATCCATACAATTTGCGCCACGGGCAGGGGCGACAGCTTCTCCAATTGCAACTCCACCATCGCCAGCGTCTCCGCGAAACTGATCTTGGGCAGCTCGATTACGCGGAGAAAAACATTTTCCGGCGGCAGCCACGCGACGTTCAGCTTGGGCTGCCACAACGAGCGCCAGGACTTGGCCACCAGACTGAACGGCAGCGGTTCGCCGGACGCGCCGCTGTGCTCGCGCTTGAGCGCGAAGCCCCCGCCTTTGGCGTCAAATTGCCAAAGCCGGTGCGCGTCGGCGCCCACGTGAAGGATGTTGCAGAATTGCCAGCGGGCCATATCAGGAAAAAATTTGAAGTGGCAGGATCCGTCTCACGTCTTGACCCACATTTCGGTTTTGGAATCGCCAACGAGCGCGTCCATGTGTTCCTCGATCTGGGTGACGCGCAGGACTTCTTCGATGGTGGTCTCCCCCGCTTTCACCTTGTTCCAACCGTCGGTGCGCAGCGTGCGCATCCCCTGTTCGATGGCCCGAGCCGCGATGGTCGAGGCGGGCGTGCGGTTTAAAATCAACGGGCGCATCGCTTCGTTCAGGATGAGCAATTCATAAATACCTTTGCGGCCCTGGTAGCCAAGCTGCCGGCAGTCCTCGCAACCGGCGCCATGCCAGAATTTCGCCGTGTCAATTTCATTTTCCGGAAAACCGATTCTCTGCAGGTAATCGCGCTCGACCTTCTGTTCCGTCTTGCACGACGGGCAAATCGTGCGGACCAGGCGCTGCGCCATGACCGCTTCGACCGAGGACGCCACCAGAAACGGCTCGATGCCCATGTCAATCAAGCGTGTGAACGCGCTGGCCGCGTCGTTCGTGTGCAGCGTGCTGAACACCAGATGGCCGGTCAGGGACGCGCGAATCGCAATTTCCGCGGTCTCCAAATCACGAATTTCACCCACCATGATGATATTCGGGTCCTGCCGCAAAATATGGCGCAAACCCATCGCAAAAGTCAGGCCGATGTCCGGCCGCACGGCGATTTGATTGATGCCTTTGAGCTCGTATTCAACCGGTTCCTCAATCGTGATGATGCGTTTGTGAACCGAATTGATGGCGCTTAAAAACGCGTACAGCGACGTGGATTTGCCCGAACCGGTCGGGCCGGTGACGAGAAAAATCCCGTGGGGTTTGACGATGATTTCACGAATCATCGCCTCGTCCTGCGGCGCAAAACCGAGTTTGTCCAGGCTCAAAAAGATTTTCCCGCGCGTGAGCAGGCGGAGCGAGACGCTTTCGCCATAGACCGTCGGCACGGTTGAGACGCGGATGTCAATTTCCTCGCCCTTGATGCGGACGTTGATGCGGCCGTCCTGGGGGAGGCGCTTTTCAGAGATGTTCATGCCGCTCATCACCTTGATGCGTGAAATGAGGGCGGCCTGAAACCGCTTGAGTTGCGGCGGCATCGGGGTCTGGTGCAAAATGCCGTCAATGCGATAACGAATCCGCAACTCGTCCTCCGCCGGTTCAAAATGAATATCCGTCGCGCGGTCCTTGTGGGCCTCCCAGATGATCTGGTTGACGAATTTGATGACACTGGCCTCCTGATCGTCCTCGGTAATTTCCTTGTCGCTGGCGATTTCCAGTTCCATCGGCTCGCTCTCGCCAAGTTCATCGAGCGTTTCCGCGCCGACGCCGTAGTATTTTTTGAGCGCCTTCTCGATTTCCATTTTCGGCGCCAGCGCAAATTGCACCGGGCAGTGCGCGTCGAACCGCACCGCATTCATCATCGCGGCATCAAACGGATCGCTGACCACAACCTGCAACGTGTCGTCGCTCACCGCCGTGGGCAGCACGAAATATTGAAATGCGACCTTCGTGGAAAGCTTGTTCCGCGTCTCCGCCGGGATGACATGCTTGGGCAAATCGAGATACGGCCAGCCCAGGGCATTCGCCAGGCGCTGCAGAAAGATGTCCTCGGCCAGGCCGCGCTCGCGCGCAATGAACGATAACAACGATTCCGCCGAGCCGTTGTCCACCGCCGCGCGCCATGCCTTGCGCCAGTCGTCAAATTGACCCGGAGTCGTTTCGGCGACCGATGCGATCAGATTTTTTACCGAGCTAAAACCCATTTAAGTTGTTCAGATTTTATCTGGTTATACCAACAACCGCAGTGAAAAAAAGTTGCGGTTGAGCCCGAAAAAACTGCAAAGTCCGTCACGACCCAAAATGAGGCAATTTGCCACCCTCACTGTCATCGGGCGTGACAAGACCGGCGTCATCGCGCGCATTACCGCCTTCCTTTTCGAGCAGAAGGCCAACATCGAGGCGCTCGAAGAGCAGGTCACTCGCGGCCAGTTCAGCATGACGCTGCAAGCCTCCTGGCCTGCAAGCGATTGCCATGCCGACGCCTTGCGCGCCGGCCTGGATAAACTCGCGCGGCAGCTCGGCATGGAAATCAAGGTCCGGGTCAGCGAACCGAACCGTCAGCAACGCTTTGCCATCATGGTGACCAAAGAGCCGCATGGCCTCGAGGCGCTCATGGCTGCCCACCGGCGGCGCGAAATCAAGGCCGCCCCGCTTCTCGTTTTGGGCAACCGCCCCGACCTGGCACCGCTCGCCAAAAAATTCAAACTGCCGTTTACTCACATCCCCTGGAATGACCGGACCCACGCCGAAATCCGCACGTTGCGTCTGCTCGAACAACACGGAATTGATTTCATCGTGCTCGCGCGTTTCATGAAAATCCTCTCCCCGAACCTCGTCTGGCGGTTCAAAAACAAGATCATCAACATTCATCCATCGCTGTTGCCGAGTTTCCCCGGTCCGCAGGCGTATCGGCAGGCGTACGAAAGCGGCGTGAAGATCGCCGGGGTGACTGCGCACTTCGTTTCCATGCGGCTGGACGAAGGACCGATCATTGCGCAAGACGCGTTTGAGATTCGTCCCGGCATGACCCTCAAGGACATTATGACGCGCGGCCGGCAACTTGAAGCCAAAGTGCTCGTCAAAGCCGTGAAGCTTTATCTTGGTAAACGCCTCGACGTTTACTGGGGTGTGGTGAAAGAGGTCTGACACCGGGCGCGCATGGCTGGCGTGCCGGAATCGTGGAGGAACGTTTACCGGCGTTTCCTTTGCGCCTGGCGCGAGCCAGATCCTCTTCGACCCGGTGTTCAAAGCCTCTTTAAAAAAAATATTCACACGGTTGAACCAATCCTGCGCCGGCGGTGTCGGAGTTAAAAAGGAAGAGGTGGAATTATATGAATGCCATCGCAGCACATAAGAAAAGTATTTTCGACACGGTCTTGAAGGCCGTGATTATTTACGATGACTTCGATGCTGCCGTGCACGCCACGGCGCTGCTGGAACGCGCGGCCCTGCGCGCGGATGACGCCATGAAATGGGATATCAAACCCTGGAGGCTCGAGGTCCTGAAACAACCAACGCTGGCCGCCCTGACCGCGGCGGTGGCCGCAACCGCAGATTTAATCGTGCTCGCCCTGAATCACCTGGATCCGCCACCGGCCGAATTGCGGGACTGGCTGAAAAGCTGGGCCAGACACCGGCGAATTAAGAACGCCGCCGTGGCGGCCCTGTGCCCGGAGAAAAACCACCCGCAATCCACATTTCAGGATGAAATCAAGGCGTTTGCGGAAGGACATAACCTGACCTTTTTAGGCAATCACCACGTTTCGAATGACGGTCATTCGGCATCGTTTGTTCACCGGCTGCAACAACAAAAGCGGCTGGTTGAGCCCGCCTCGCCACCGCCGTTGGCCGAACGGCTGTCGTCGCCATCCCATCAGAGCATCAACGAATAAATTCGTCTTGATGTTTGCTTTGCCACGGTGGCAGGCTTAGGGTGCAAGCGGCAACGCCGGGTTGCGGAGAGATGGAATTTGTGGCGGCGGGAGTTTCCGCCGTGCGCACGGGGTGGACGAAAGTCCCCCAAAACGGTTGATTTCACTCCGTGTCATCTCTGTGCAAGCAGGGAGCTGTTGATGGTAAGGGAAGGTTTTTGCATGAAATACAACCGGATGCCAGGGCGCCATGGCAATGGCGCATGGAAAGGAACACAACATGGCAAAAAAAACATACCCAAAGAACGGCGGTAATGGCCGGCAACAATCCTTCGCGTTTTCCGCACCGGCCGCGTTGAGCGTCCAGTTGGTGGGCGATTTTACCCAGTGGCGGGAGCGCCCCGTCAACCTGCGGAAGGGCGCGGACGGGATATGGCGGACGACGGTGGAACTGTCGCCGGGCACGCATCATTATCGTTTCCTCGTGGACGGCCAGTGGCAGGATGACCCCGAATGCAGTCTCCGCGCGCCGAATCCGTTTGGCAGCGAAGACATGTTGCGACCGGTGGCCTGAAGCCGGTTGCGCGAGGATCACGCAACTTTAAGTGATGGAATCGCCAGCGCGGGATTGAAATGGCGCCGCGGGCGGGAGTATTATTTTTCAACGTCCACCGACCACCCATGAATATCGAGCCCCAAAAATTCCGCGTCCGCGAGGGCGAAAAGGTCAAGCTGAAGCGTTGGCCGTCAAAGGTAAAACCCTTCTACAAATCGAGGGAGCATTACCAGAAAATCCTCGCCGGGCACGTGGCTGAACTCAGCCGGCAACAAAACCGGCTCTACGCCCAAAACCAGTACGCCGTGCTGTTGATTTTTCAGGCGATGGACGCCGCCGGCAAGGATGGCGCCATCAAACATGTGCTGTCGGGCATCAACCCGCAGGGCTGCGAAGTTTTCAGCTTCAAACGTCCTAGCGCTGACGATCTGGAACATGACTTTCTCTGGCGCACCACCTGCCGGCTGCCGGAACGCGGTCGCATCGGCATTTTCAACCGTTCTTATTATGAGGAAGTGCTCGTCGTGCGCGTGCATCCGGAGATCCTTCGCGCCCAACAGATTCCGGAGGAACTGCTCGACGAAAACACGATTTGGGAGAAACGGTATCACTCCATTCTGGATCTGGAGAAACATCTGCATCGCAACGGCACCTGCGTCATCAAATTTTTCCTGCACCTGTCCAGGGATGAACAGCGCCGCCGTTTCCTCGAACGCATCGACAACCCGGAAAAAAACTGGAAATACAGCCAAGCCGACCTCGCGGAACGGAAATTTTGGAAGGATTACATGCAGGCTTACGAAGCCTGCCTGAGCGCGACCAGCACCGGACATGCGCCCTGGTATGTCGTTCCCGCGGACGACAAGGAAAACGCCCGGCTTATCATTTCGCAGGTCGTACTCGACACGTTGAAATCGTTGAAGCTGCATTATCCCCAAACCAGCAAGACGCACCGCCGGGAATTGCAAGCCATCCGCAAATTGCTTGCGAAATGAAATGGGATTTCCCGCCATGACCGGTTTGATTGCCGCGGTGCCTGCGGATCTTCCCGAGCGACCTGCCATTCTGGCGATTTTCGCCATTACTTATATCGGGATGGCCGCGGGGCGCGTGCCCGGCTTGAAACTCAATCGCGTCGGGATCGCCCTGCTCGGCGCCATCGCGATGATGATTTTCGGCGAAATCGGCACCCAAGACGCGGTGTCCTACATCAACTGGCCCACCATATTTTTGCTCTTCGGATTCTTCGTTCTCTCGGCCCAACTCCGCCTGTCCGGATTCTACGACCTGGTGGCCGGCGGCATTTCGGCACGACTCGAAAATCCCGCGCGGTTTCTTCTGATACTGATGCTGGTCACCGGCGGTCTTTCCGCGTTCCTCAATCATGACATCGTTTGCTACGTTTTTGCGCCAATTGTCGGAACCGCGCTGATCCGCAAACGGCTCAATCCCATCCCGTTTCTCATCGCCCTGGCTGTCGCGAGCAACATCGGCGCGGCGGCGACGCTCATCGGCAATCCACAGGACATGATGATTGGCCAGGTCGCACACCTGAGTTTTGGCTACTATCTGCTGTGGAGTGCTGTTCCGGTTATTTTTGCCATGATCGCCGCCTATGGAATCATCTGGAAGCTGTCGCAGAAAAACCTCCAGTCGGCCCTGACGCTGCCTCAGGAATTGATTCCTCCATCTTATCCGTTCAATCGTCCGCACACCATCAAAGGGTTGATCATTCTGGTCGTCGTTATCGGCCTGTTTTTCTCACCGCTGCCCAAGGAGGTCATCGCCCTGGCCGCCGCCGGAATTCATCTGGCCAGCACCCGGTTTCGCACCGATGATCTGCTGCGGTTGGTCGAATGGCCGATTCTCGTTCTGTTCATGGGACTGTTCGTCGTGACCGGCGCTTTTCAAGCCACCGGCTCCGGCGATCAGGCCGTGCAATGGCTGGCGCACGGCGGCTATGATCTCAACGCCCCCGCCATCCTGGCCCTGACGGCCACCGGACTGTCCAATTTGATCAACAACTCGGCGGCCGTAATGCTGCTGCTCAAAGTGATCAACCTCTCGCAGCCGGCCACGGGTTACATCCTCGCCCTGGCGAACAGTTTTGGCGGCAGCCTCATCATCATTGGCAGCATTTCCAACATCATTGTGGTCCAGCAAGCCCGCGCGTTGGGCATCAAGATTTCCTTCTGGGACTTTGCCCGATTGGGCCTACCGGTGACGCTGGCCGCGCTGGCCGGGCTGCTGGTTTGGATCGCCTGGATGACGTGACCGGGGAATGTCCTGCCGGTCCCCTTGTGCCTCGACTCATTGTACCGGACTCCTTACGTTGCACGCATGAACAATCTGCTTATTGGCCTGCTGGGTGCGGTGCTGGCGACCAACCCGCCGCAGGCGGTCAGCAATTTGATCCAGCAGACCGCCGGCATCTCGGTCACCGTTCCGAATCCAAATGACCCGGTGGAGAAGGAGTTGGAGCAAGTGATGGCCGGAGACGACGCGGCCATGTCCGAGGTGGACAAATGGATTCGCGACAACAACGCCTTCGCGGCCCAGGGCGCGGGAGAATCGAAAGCGGAACTCAACCGGCGCATCCTGGCCCGGCTGAATTTGGTCCGCAAGAGTTACGAGGATTTTCTACAGCGCCATCCAGATTCCGCGCGCGGGCGCCTGGCCTATGCCAGCTTTTTGGACAACCTGGGCGACGAAGAAGCCGCGATGCTCCAAAGCAAGCAGGCCCTCGAAATTGACCCCAAAAATCCGGCGGCCTGGAACAACCTGGCCAACTATTACGGCGAAAACGGCGGACTGACCAACGCCTTTGCGTATTATGCCAAAGCCATCGAATTGAATCCCGCCGAACCGGTCTATTATCAGAATCTCGCCACCACCGTTTATCTCTACCGCCAGGACGCCATGGCGTTTTACCACCTCAACGAGCAACAGGTCTTCGACAAGTCACTCGCGCTCTACCGCCAGGCCATGCGACTCAACCCGGATGATTTTCCGCTCGCCACCGATTACGCGGAAAGTTACTATGGCATCCGCCCGCTCCGCACCAACGACGCGCTGGTGGCGTGGGCCAACACGCTTCAAATCGCCCACAACGACGTCGAGCGCGAGGGTGTTTACATTCATCTCGCCCGCATCAAAATGCTGGCCGGACGTTACGCCGATGCCCGCGCGCAGCTCGACGACGTGACCAATGCGACCTATTCCGACCTCAAACACACCCTCGAACACGCCATCGCCCAGCGGGAAAGCGAGGCGACCAACGCCAGCGCCGCCACCAACACGCCAGCCCACAAGCCTTGATGCTTTTCGTGGTTGGTATGACCGGAAAACTCTGCTACCTTAAAAAACATCTTTGCACAAACCATGAGTTTTTACGACAAACTGAAATTTGACGCCAACGGCCTGATTCCCGCCATCATTCAGGAACAGAAAACCAGGCGGGTGTTGATGATGGCGTGGATGAATCGCGCGTCACTGGAGAAAACCATCGCGACCGGCAGGACCCATTTTTGGAGCCGGTCGCGCCAGAAATTCTGGATGAAAGGCGAAAGCAGCGGCCACGTGCAACAGGTCCGGGACATTGCCTTCGACTGCGACGGCGACGCGCTGCTCATCCAGGTTGAACAAACCGGCGCGGCGTGCCACGAGGGCTACCAGTCCTGTTTCTTCCGGTCGGTGGAAAAAGACGGGCAATCGGTCCGGGTGACGGAGGCCCAACTCGAATCCCCGGAGCAAATTTACGGAAAAAAATGATGGATGACCCGGTTTCATTTGGCAGCCGCGGGTATCTTCTGATGCTCGGGCTGCTGGTATTCGGGCGCGGAATGGATTTTCTCAGCACCTGGATCGCCACTCCCAACCTGGCGCTGGAAGGCAACCCCATCGCCAAAAAACTTGGCTGGAGATGGGGATTGTTGCTGAATGCGGTGCTGGTCGTGGCCCTGGCCTTCTGGCCGTTGTCGGCCATCGTCGTCGCCACCGCCAGCGTGCTGGTGGCCGCGCGCAATTTCCAGTCCGCATGGCTCATGCGCTCATTGGGCGAAGACGCCTATCGCGAGTGGCACGTGCAGCGCGTGCGGGAAACGCCCGTCACCCTGCATCTTTTTTGCCTCGCCGGCAACACCCTGCTGACGGCGGTGGTCGGTGCGGTGTTGATCGGCTTCAGCCGGATGCACCTCGTGCCGTTTGCCATCGGCATGGGCATGGTGGCGTATGCCATCGCCGTGGCCTTTTATTCCCTGCTGGCCATCTGGCGCATCCACCGCGCCACCAAACACGAAGCGCGCCGGTTGCAAGCCGCGCAAAAGCCCCCACCGGCGGCCCGCCACCTGGTCATCGAAACGTACTCGCGCCCGCCCGACCAAATCGGTTAAGCTGTTGGCCGCATGTATTCGCCGACACTGGATGATTTCTTGAAACTGGCCGCGCAGGGCAACGTGATTCCCGTCACGCGCCGCCTGCTGGCCGACATCGAAACCCCGCTTTCGGCCTACCGGAAAATTCGCGGCCAGGGCGAATCGTTTCTCTTTGAATCCGTCGAAGGCGGTGAACATCTGGGCCGCTACTCGTTCGTGGGTTGCAACCCCCGCGCGGTCATCCGCCAAACCGGTGACCGCGTCGAAGTCATCGAAAACGGCAAGGTGGTTGAAACTTTTGAAATCAAAGGTAGGGCGGGCAGTCCTCTGCCCGCCTCCGCGGACACGGACGAAGCACGGCGCGCACGGAGTGACGCGCCCTACCAAGTCAGCGATGGCCTCGAAGTCGTCGAACGGGTGATGAAAAAATATCGCGCCGTGGCGCTGCCCGGCCTGCCGCGTTTCACCGGCGGCGCCGTCGGCTTCATCGGTTACGAATTCATTCACGACGTCGAGCCGGTCGTGCCGCGGCCGCCCAAGGACGAATTGGGCACACCCACAATGGTTTTTTTGGTTGCCGACCAATTATTGATTTTCGATCGCGCGGCCCAAACCATCACAATCCTGGTCAACGCGATCCTCGACAAGGCCGAAAGCCCGAGCGACACCTACGAAAATGCGACGAGCGAAATTGAACGCATCATTTCGCTGCTCGAACAGCCGAGCGAGCACCATCCCGTGACCGTGCCGGATGAGGTGCCGCCGATGCCGTTTGAATCCAATCAGACGAAGGAAAAATTTTCCGCCAACGTCCTCAAGGCGAAGGAATACATCACCGCCGGCGACATCATCCAGGTCGTCGGGTCCCAGCGCTTTTCCGCACCGGTCCAGGCGTCGCCACTCGACATTTATTGCGCCGTGCGTTCCATCAACCCGTCGCCATACATGTTTTTGCTCGAACTCGACGGCTTTTCGCTGGTGGGCGCCTCCCCGGAAATCCATGTCCGGTGCGAAGACGGCCGGGTTGAAATCCGCCCGATCGCCGGCACGCGACAACGCGGCCAGACACCGGCAGAGGACCTGGCCCTGGAAAAGGAATTGCTCGCCGACCCGAAGGAACGCGCCGAGCATGTGATGCTGGTGGACCTGGCGCGCAATGACATCGGGCGCGTGTGCGATTTCGGCAGCGTGCAGGTGAAGGAACTGATGACCATCGAGCGCTACAGCCATGTCATGCACATCGTGACGCAGGTGGAGGGAAAACTTTCCACCGACAAATCGATTTATGATTTGATGCGCGCGACCTTCCCGGCGGGCACGGTCAGCGGCGCGCCGAAAATCCGCGCCATGCAGATCATTGCCGAACTCGAACAAACCGCGCGCGGACCGTACGCGGGCTGCGTCGGCTACTTTTCCTTCAATGGCAATCTGGACACGTGCATCACCCTGCGCACCGCGCTCATCAAGGATGGCCGGGCTTACATTCAAGCCGGCGGCGGCTGGGTGAATGATTCGACGCCGGAAGGCGAATTTCAGGAGACCGTGAACAAATCCATGGCCATGCGCAAGGCCGTGGCGATGGCCGAAAATTTCGCGCGTTGAGCACACCGGTGAAATGATTTGCCGCTGCGGCGCTTTCTGTTAGCTTGGGTTTCAAGCGGGAAAGTTATGAGGCATTGGGGTTCCATTTTGATTGCGGGGTTGCTTCTGAACGCGGCCACCCAGGCCGCGCAGGTGGGGCTGATTAAAATTGACGGGGCCATCGGCCCGGCCACGGCCAGTTATATTTCGCGCGCGATTGATGTGGCCGCGGCGCAAAATGACGAATGCCTCGTCATTCAACTGGACACGCCCGGTGGCCTGCTCGAATCCACCAAACAAATCGTCGAAAGCCTGTTCGCTGCAAAAATTCCGACGGCCGTCTATGTCACCCCATCCGGCGCGAGTGCGGCCAGCGCCGGAGCCTTCATCACCCTGGCCGCCGACGTGGCGGTCATGGCGCCGAACACGACCATTGGCGCGGCCCATCCGGTGGAAATGGGCTTGGGCGGCATCAATGAATCCACCAACGACGTGATGCGGCAAAAGTTGGAAAATTACGGTTCCAGTTTCATGGAAACCATCGCGGACAAACGGCATCGCAACGTCGCTTGGGCGAAATCAGCCGTCGTCGAAAGCCAGGCCACCACCTCCGAACAGGCGCTCACCCTGAAAGTCATTGATTTCATCGCCGGGGACGTTCCGGATTTGCTCAAACAACTGGATGGCCGGGTCGTCGATGGCAAAACCCTTCACACGGCAAACGCCGAGGTCGTGGAAATTCCGATGAGCGCGGCGGAACATCTGTTCCAGTTGTTCTGGCAGCCCGAGGTGATGATGATTCTCCTGCTTATCGCGATTTACGGCATCATCGCCGAAATCAGTCATCCGGGCGCGATTTTTCCCGGTATCGCAGGCGCGATGGCGCTGATTCTCATGCTGTACATGTCAGCCACCCTGCCGCTCAATGCCGCGGGTATCGCGCTGATCCTCCTGGCCGTGGCGTTGTTCATCATTGATATTTTTGCGCCGACGCACGGCGTCCTGACCGGCGGCGGCATCGTCGCCTTTTTTCTCGGCGCGCTCATGCTGTTCAATCACGCGCCGCCCGGCTATCATCTGCCCATGAGCTGGATCATTCCGGCAACCCTCGTCACGGCGGCATTTTTCGCTTTTGTCGCCGGGGCCGGTTTGCGCGCACAATTCAAACCCATCCGCGCCGGCCAGGAAACCATGCTCGGCAAAACCGTGAATGCGCTTTCGCGGATTGACCCGCAGGGCGGCCGGGTGTTTATCGAAGGCGAAAATTGGAACGCCGTCAGCGAGACGCCCATTGAAGCCGGGCAACCAGTTGAAGTCGTTGGCATTGAAGGATTAACACTGAAAGTGAAACCCAAAACCTAAAGGAAAAGATTATGAATGATATCCCGGTAGATCTCCTCGCGAAACTCGGCACATGGGTCGTGGTCCTCGTCATCCTGGCAGTCATCGTATTGCCCCAAGCCATGCGGATTTTGCGCGAGTACGAGCGCGGCGTCATTTTCCGGCTCGGCAAGCTGCAAGGGGCCAAAGGGCCCGGGCTGATTTTTCTGATTCCCATCGTGGACAAGCTGGTGCGGATGGACTTGCGCGTCGTGACCATTGATGTTTCCAAACAGGAAGTGATGACCAAGGACAACGTGCCTGCCACGGTGGACGCGGTGGTTTATTTTCGCGTCGTGGACCCGAATGCGGCGGTGGTGAAGGTGGAAAATTTCTGGAAGGCGACTTCGCTCATCGCGCAAACCACGCTGCGCAGCGTGCTCGGCCAGGCCTCGTTGGACGATTTGCTCTCGCAACGCGACACGATCAACTTGAAACTGCAGGAAATCATTGATCGCCAGACCGAGCCGTGGGGCATCAAGGTCACCGCCGTCGAAATCAAGGACGTGGCGCTGCCGGACAGCATGAAACGCGCGATGGCCAAGCAGGCCGAGGCTGAACGCGAACGCCGCGCCAAGGTGGTGAACGCCGAGGGCGAATTTCAGGCCGCGGAAAAAATGGTGCAGGCCGCCGCGATGATCGCCAAGGAACCGATTGCGCTGCAATTGCGCTATCTCCAAACCATGCGGGAAATGGCCAGCGAACACAACACGACCACGTTCCTGCCGCTGCCGATAGATTTGTTCAGCGCGTTTTTGAAGAAATAGGGAACCCAGCTGAAAGCAACCCTGCCGACCAGGCCATTTGACAGTTGCCGGTTTAAATTTGAGACTGGTTCATGCCTCTTTACGAATACGAGTTGTGCGAAGGTGACTGTAAAGTCTGCGGCGGTAAATTCACGCTGCGCCGGCCGCTCTCGGCCAAGCCGCTCACCAACTGCCCGGCCTGCAAAAAGCCGGTGCGCAAGATCATTTCCGGCTTCAGCACACCGCACAAACTCAAGCCCCTCTCCATCACCGACGCGAAAAAGGCCGGGTTTACCGTGCTCAAAAAGGTCAGCAAAGGCGAATACGAACGGCAGTAACAGCGCAAATCGGTTTTGACGCGGGCGGGAATTTGCGGTAGTTTGATGGTTGAATGGACCTCCGCCTTTTCAGCCGGAAATGGATGCCGCTACTGGCCGTGGCGGTGCTCGCACTGGCGTTATCGCTTGAAGCTCAAGGGTTGGCGACCAATGGCTGGAAGCCCATTATTTTCTCTTCGCCGGACAATGCCGAGATTTCCTCCAACCTGACGTCGCTTTCAAGCCAACGGACGGCGCCCGCGGATTTTAAGAGCGTGTTTGAAGACACAGCGCCGATGCCCGCTTTCGATCATTTTTCTCCCGGCCCGTCGCCGGCCCCGCGCGAGGACCGGCGATATCATAAATCACCGAATGAGCGCGACGAATGGGTTTTCATGACGCCCGCGGAAATCATGGGCGTGGCGCCGGATAAGATGTTCAACCATTCGTCATCGGACGAGGACAACCAGCGGGAGGGAAGCCTGTCGCCCATGGAACGCTATGTGGAAAGGCAAAATCAGCCCGCCCGGACCAACTCGGATTCTTTTTCACCCGACAATTCAGTTTCACCGCAAGGATTCTGGGGTGCTGGCAACGGCCGGACCAATGGGGGCTCTGCCAATCCGATCAACCGCGGCGGATTCGGAGACCTGCGGTCAACGACTTTGAACCAGTCCCCGAACGATGCGCCGGATGACGATAATTCATTTGCCAATCCAAAGGGAGATTCGGTCTGGTCAAAATTGCTCGGGTCTCCGGCAGCGACCCCGGCACCGGGACCTGATGTCGTGCAACAGCAGCAGGCGGACATGGATCAGTTCCAACAGTTGCTTAATCCGGGTTCGGCGACCACAATTTCTCCGGGGGGGACGACTTTTCCCCAACCGCAATCAAGCCCGTCAGCTTCTGATTCCACCCAGCCGTTGGCCAATCCGGTCGGCGCTTCGTTCACACCCTTGTACAGCGGCATTGGGGAACCGGCCAGTTTGACACCACTCCCGGGCATCACCCGGCAACCCAGCCTGCAACCGGTGACCGCGCCGACATGGGCGCCGCAGCCGGCCCCGTGGATGTCGCAAACCCCTCAACCATTCGCCCTTCCCCAGCGCAAATTCTAAGGGCAGCGGGCGCAAATCATTGCGCCGAGGTCATCACCATGACCTGTTCCAGGGTCGAAACCCCGTCCCGGGCGCGATCCAGCGCAACCATGCGCAACGTGCGCATGCCCTGGCTGATGGCCACCTTGCCCAACTCCCGCGTATTGGCCCGGGCGATGATAAGTTTGCGGATTTGATCGGAGATCGTCATGGCTTCAATGACCGCCATGCGTCCGCTGTAGCCGGAATTTTTGCAACGCTCACAACCGCGTCCGCGATAAAACTGCACGCCGGCGAGCGTGGCGGGGTCAATGCCGAGTTCTTCAAACATTTTCGGAGGATACGTCACCGGCTCCTTGCAATGCGGGCAGATGCGGCGAATCAGGCGCTGGGCGCACGAGAGGATGACGGATGAGGAAATGAGGAAGGGCGCGATGCCCATGTCATCCAGGCGCGCGATGGCGCCGGGGGCGTCGTTACAGTGCATGGTGCTGAGCACCTGATGGCCGGTGAGCGCCGCTTCAATGGCAATCTCCGCGGTCTCGGTATCGCGGATTTCACCGATCATGATGATGTCCGGGTCCTGGCGCAGGATGGAGCGCAAGGCGCTGGCAAATGTCAGGCCAATCTCCTTTTTGGTCGGCACCTGATTGATGCCGGGGATCTGAAATTCGACCGGGTCCTCCACCGTCACGATGTTGTAAATGGGGTTGTTGAGTTCATTCAACGCCGAGTAAAGCGTGGTGGTTTTGCCCGAACCGGTCGGGCCGGTGACAAGAATCAACCCGTGCGGGGCATCGATGGCCGCCTTGAATTGTTTGAAGGTGTCGGGATCCAGTCCCAGCTTGTCAATGCTGGCGGAGAGATTGGTCTTGTCGAGCACGCGCAGCACGACCTTTTCACCGTGGACGGTGGGCAACACCGAAACCCGCAGGTCAAAGTCCTTGCCGCTCACGCGCACCCGCATGCGACCGTCCTGCGGCAATCGCCGTTCGGCGATGTCGAGGCTGCTCATGATTTTGAACCGTGAGGCCAGGGCCAGTTGCATTTGCTTGGGAGGGGGTGTGGCGTCCATCAACACCCCGTCAACGCGATAGCGCAGCCGCATCACTTTCTCGAACGGCTCCAAATGCACGTCGCTGGCATGGTCTTTGATGGCTTGAACCACGATCAGATTGGCCAGTTTGATGACGGGCGCCTCTCCGCTGGAGGCGGCCAGCTGGTCCAGATTAACATCTTCAAGGGTTTCCTTGACGCTCTCGATGGAGGCGTCCTCATCGTTCTCACGCTGCTTTTCAGCATCCTGGATGATGTCTTCGATGGAGCCGCCTTTGGCAGAATCAATCGCGGCCAGCTTGTCCATGATGGCCTTCTCCGAGGCAATCAGCGGAGCAATTTCCAGCCGCGTCAGGCGTTTGACGTCGTCGAGGGCGAGAACATTCAACGGGTCGGCCATCGCCAGAAACAACTTGTTTTCCAGCCGCGAAATGGGAACCACCTTGTAATTGTGCGCGGCGTCCCGTGGCAGCAAATCGGCGATTTCAGCCGGGATGGTCAAACGGGCGAGATTGACGGATGGCACGTTGAGCACGCGGCCCATGGAAACCGTTAAATCCTGTTCACTGACATAGGCTTTCTCAATGATCAGCTTGACGAGGCGCGTGCCCCCCTTTCGCTGCTCTTCCAGCAACGTCTCGACTTGTTGGGGCGTCAACAAGCCGTCCTCGACGAGGGCGTCGGCGATGCGTTCTCCGAATGATTTTACTTTGGCCATGACTTTAGCGGAAAGCTTTACGGATGTTTTGCATCAGTTCTGCCGGCGTGGCCATGCACCAGAGCAACCGGCTCGGTGTGGCCTCGGCCAGTTCTTTGGCCGCCTGCTGATTGAAAGGATTGGCCGTGGCCACCAAAATGGACTTGCTCATCCGGTCGAAGGGCAACACGCACCAGCGCCGGCAGATGGCCATCGGAAAACTGCGCGCCAATTCGATGTCCACCTCATATTTTTCCAGGGGTAAATAGGCCAGACGCGATTTATCCGTCAGCAGCTTGAGCGACTTCTCAACCGGCAAAAGACCCTTTTCCGCCAGGGCGTGAATGAACGGCTCGACCACGTCCGGCGGCGACTGGGCCAAGTCCGTTGAACGCCAGCACAAATCAAAGTCACCGGCGTTGATGACCCGGCCTTCGACAAAAACCTTGCGCATCAACTTCCGGCCGTCATCAACTTCCTCGGCGGCCCGCACTTTTTTTCTAAACCGGGCCGTATCGGAGGACGGCGTCAGCGCCGACAGGTCCATCCCCCCGACCTGCTGAACCGCCACGTTGTTGGCCTTGTCTTCTATCTGTTTGAGCGCCGCCTGGACATCGGTGTCGTTGGGACGGCGCTGCAAAACTGTCTCGTATTCCAAAATCGCCGAGGAAAGCTGTCCCATTTGCAGGTAGGCCTGGGCGATGCGTTTGGACGTGCTGATGACCTCCGCCTCGCGACCGAGCTTGGTGTAGGCTTCCTTGAGAATTTCCAGCGATTGGCAATCGTTTGGCTGCGACTGCACAATGACCTCAAACATCTCAATTGTCTGCTGTAATTGAGCTTCTTCACTCGCATTTAGCGCTGCTGTAGTCATGCCTCGAAATCTGCCAACGTCCTCTCACCCAGCACATGCGGTAAGACCCGATTTTCAGCAATTATCCTGCCAGCTTGGGCGGTTATGGCCGCAAGCAGGCCCCACCGGCGGATCCCAGGCCAAATGATTTCCCGGAAGCTGCTTTTGCGATTTATGTCCTGCCACATTCATGTTAAAAAACTGCCCGTGGAACAGCGCATCCCAACCATGACGCCCGCGCCCGGTGAACGCCTGGTGCGTTTCGTCGGCGATCGGATTCGTTTCACCTTGCGCGACAGCCAGCCGGCCGCGGCCGGCAACGCGCCCAACCGCTGGCGCGGACTCCTCCGCACCAATCTCGGACGCGGTGCCGCGCTGCGACACGAAATCATTGCCGCGCACGCCGGCGGCCCCGTCCATGCCGGCGCTTCATGGCGTGACGTGCCCATGCAAAGCCGCGGCGACGTTTGGGAAATCGAATTGCCGCTCGTCGAGGCCGGTTTCTTCAAAGCCAAACCCTATTTGTTGGACCCCAAAGGCTGGCAGCACTGGCCGGAAGGCCCCGACGTTGGCATCAGCATCCACCCCAATTTTTGCCGGACGGCCAATGCCATTTATTGCGCCTTCACCCGGCTGTTCGGGACAACGCGCACCGCCGTGGTCGCCGTGGACCCACAGCTGAACTTTCATCTCAATCCGCTCGACTCGCGCGATTACACCGTCATCCCGCCCTCCGGCAAATTTCGGGACCTCACGCGCCAGTTGCCTCACATCGTCCAGACGCTCGGTTGCCGCATTTTGCATTTGCTGCCCGTGCACCCCACACCGACCACGTATGCACGGTTCGGGCGCTTCGGCAGTCCGTACGCCGCGCTCGATTTGACGGCGGTGGACCCGGCGCTCGTTGAATTTGACCACCGGACCACCGGCCTTGACCAGTTTTGCGAACTCACCTCCGCCGCCCATACGCTCGATGCGCGGGTCTTTCTCGACATCGTCATCAACCACACCGGCTGGGGAGCAATTCTTCAGGAAAACCATCCCGAATTTTTCCTGCGAAATCCGGACGGCACCTTCGCCAGCCCCGGCGCCTGGGGCATCACCTGGGGCGACCTCGTTGAATTGAAGCAGGATGATGTCGCGCTCTGGGACCTGATCGCCGACGCGCTGTTGACCTGGTGCCGGCGCGGGGTGGACGGCTTCCGGTGTGATGCCGGCTATAAAATTCCCGTGCCCGCCTGGCAATACATCATCGCCCGGGTGCAGGCGGAGTTTCCGGAAACCATCTTTCTGCTCGAAGGCCTGGGCGGTTCCTGGGAGGCCACCGAAAACCTCCTCACCGAGGGCGGCATGCAATGGGCCTACTCCGAACTGTTCCAAAATTATTCCGGATCGGAGGTGGCCAATTACCTCGACTACGCCCTGCGCCAGAGCGCGCGCGTCGGACTTTACGTTCACTACAGCGAGACGCACGACAACGACCGCCTCGCCAAACGCGGCCGCGCCTGGTCGCTGATGCGCAACCGTCTCTGTGCGCTGACCAGCGTGAGCGGCGGGTTTGGCTTTACCTGCGGGGTGGAATGGCTGGCCGCCGAAAAAATCAGGGTTCATGACTGCACCGGGCTTTCCTGGGACAGTCAGAACCAGATCGTTCCCGAACTCGCCCGGTTAAATCAATTGCTTGCCGACCATCCTTGTTTCTTTGACGGCGCGAAACTCACGCGCCTCAGCCCCAATGACTCGGTCGTTTACGCCCTGCGGCGCGAATCCGCTGAAGGCAAGGATTCCGTGCTGGTGCTCGTCAACACTGATATTGAAAGAGAAAGCTCACTTACGCTTTTCGATTTCAATTTCCAGTTTGAACTGCTCGGCCAGCCGCTGCCCGCCATTGCCTTGGCCGGCAAAAATGTCACCTACACGCTCGCGGCGGGGGCGTGTTATTGCCTCGCCCCCGCGCCGACCCCGCAGGGTCTGCGCGGCGAAGCCTACCGGCGCACCCGTGCCCAGGCCGCCTGGGCGGTCCAGGTGCTGAACCAGGTGGTCCCGGCCGAGGCCATTGACAATTCCGACTGGCTCCGGCTGGCCGGACAGGTGGATCGTTCGCCGGAAAACTTTCTCGCCGTGGCCGCCGAATTCGCCGCGCGCGGCGCAAAATCGCCCCTGGCCCAATTGCTGGCCGACGGCGAAGTCCAACAAATTTTTCCCCGCGTCGTCGTGTGGACATTGCTCGACAGCCACCGCATCACGCCCGTGCCGCCCAACCATTGGCTGCTCATCGAGGACAGCACCCCGTTTCGCGCCACGCTCGAAGTCGGAAACGGCAAGGGCAAAGAGCGAACCGCGCAACACGCCCAATCCATTGCCGTTCGCGACGGCCACGTCGCTTGTTTCTCCCCGCCGGAAAACCCCGCCGAGGCCAATTTGACCTTGGAACGCCATGTTGCGGCTTCACAACCCATCTCCGCCGCCATCCGGTTTCTTCCGGCAAGTCCCGGCTCCCAACCCGCTACTCCCAACCCCGACGACCTCGTGCTGTTGACCAATGGCATCGGCGGTATGGCCCGGATTGGCAAGGATTTGGGCCGCGTCAATTCCAAATATGATTGTGTGCTGGGAGCAAATCTGAATCCACGCGTACCGGTGGATCGTCATGTGTTCGTCAAGCGCATCCGAGTCTGGGTGAATGCCGACGGTTTTCTTTCACCGCTCGACGCGAAAAACCTGTCGGCGTTCACAGCCGGACCCCTGGCGGTCTGGCAGTTTGTGGCCAACGCCGGCGATGGGCGCACCGTCGAAATCGAGCTGCGCGCCAAAATGCTCGAAGGCAAAAATACGACGGTTTTTCGATTCAGCCGTCCCACCGCTGAGCGCGCCAGCGGCAAACAATTGCCCGCCGAGGCGGACGTGCAATTGACCGTGCGGTTTGACATTGAAGATCGAAATTTCCATTCGGAAACCAAACGCAACAGCGGTGCGGATTACCATTTCTCCACAAACACCCACACGCTCCCGGACCCCAAACCCGGAAGCCGGGAGCCGGTGGGCGGCTTTGTCTTCACCCCCGCACCCGACCGCCAGCTGCGGGTCTGCGCGAACGGCGGCCAATATCATCCGGAGCCGGAGTGGTGTGAGAATATCCCGCATCCGGTCGAGCAGAGCCGCGGCCAGATCGGCAGCGGTGATGCTTACAGTCCGGGCTGGTTTGAACTGCCGTTGCCCAAGGGCGCCAGCGTAACGCTGACGGCCACGGCGGAAAAGGAAGCTGACGTTCAAGCTTCAGCCGGCCATGACGGCACGCCAGAGCGTGAACTTCAGTCCGCTGCAACCGGGCCGGGCGCTCTTTTTGAAAAACAACTTCTGCGCGCCGCAAAACAATTTGTCGTGCGGCGGGATGATGGCAAAACCGTCATCGCCGGCTACCCCTGGTTTTTGGATTGGGGGCGGGACACGCTCATCTGCGCCCGCGGCCTGCTCGCCGCCGGCCGGGTGGAAGAGGTCCGGCAAATCCTGTTCACGTTTGCGAAGTTTGAAAAGGACGGCACGCTGCCCAATGCGATATACGGCGATAATGCCTCCAATCGCGACACGTCCGACGCCCCGCTGTGGTTTGCCCTGGCCTGTGAAGAGATGGCCCAAATCAAACCGGACTTCCAGGCCGAAACGGTTCCGTCAACCAACCGGACCATTGGCACCATTCTGGAAAGCATTGCGGTCAATTATGCAAAAGGCACGCCCAATGGCATTCAGCTGGATGCGGATTCGGCGCTGGTTTGGAGCCCGGGCCATTTCTCGTGGATGGACACAAATCATCCCGCCGGCACGCCGCGGGAAGGTTACCCGGTTGAAATTCAGGCGTTGTGGATCCGCCTGCTCCGCCAGCTTGAAAAGCGCAGCCCGGGCGGCGAGGGCAAGAAGTGGCGCGACCTGGCCGAACGCGCAAGCCTTTCACTGGAGAAACTGTTCTGGCTCGAAGACCGGGGCTGGTACGCCGACGTGCTGCTGGCCGGACCGCGCGTCATCGCGCGCGATGCCAAACCCAGCGATGCGCTTCGCAGCAACTGTCTCTTGACCGTAAGTCTCGGACTGGTGACCGGCAACCGTGCGAAACGCTGCGTCGAAGCCGCACAAAAATACCTGGTCATACCCGGCGCCTTGCGTTCGCTCGCGCCCTTGCCGGTGATCGTGCCCCTGCCGATATACGGCAACCAAGGCCAGCTTTTGAACAATCCAACCGAACCCTATTGGGGGCATTATGAAGGCGACGAGGACACGCGCCGCAAGCCGGCCTATCATAATGGCACGGCATGGACGTGGACATTTCCCCATTTTTGCGAAGCGTTGGCGCGGGCGTGGGATTTCACGCCGGAGGCCGCCGCCGCTGCCAAAGCGTATTTGGGCAGCATGGAAAAATTGATGCAGGAAGGCTGCCTCGGCCAGATCCCTGAAATTCTGGACGGTGACGCGCCCCACACACAGCGCGGATGCGATGCGCAAGCCTGGGGCGTGACGGAAGCATTGCGGGTGTGGAAATTATTAAATCGGGCCGCCAGTTAAAGTCGTTGCCAAGCCGCGGCGCGTGGGCAGAATGAGCGTATGAATTTCCGCGAGAAAATCATCCCGTGGGATAAATTGCCGGCGTGGCAGGCGGCCGTCCGTGCCGCCGGAAAAAAACTGGTCGTCACCAATGGCTGTTTCGACCTGCTGCACCTGGGCCACGTGACCTATCTCGAATCCGCGCGCCATTTCGGCGACGCGCTGCTCGTCGGCGTCAACGGCGATGAAGCCGTGCGCGGGTTGAAAGGGCCGGGCCGGCCGGTGAATTCCGCCGCCGATCGCGCCGCAGTGCTCGCCGCGCTCGAAAGTGTGGCCGGCGTCTGCATTTTTGCCGAATCCACGGCGACGAAATTTCTTTCGGCGGCGAAGCCGGATGTTTACGTCAAGGGCGGCGATTATACCTTGGACACCCTGAACCAGGACGAACGCCGGACGGTTGAACAAGCCGGCGGTAAAATCGCAATTATTCCGCTGGTCCCCGGCAAATCCACGACCGCGTTACTGGGAAAGATTTCAAGCCTCTGACGCAATTCGTCGACGCGAATGAAAATACTGGTCATTTCCATGGCGGGCATCGGCGACACGCTTCTGGTCACGCCGTTTCTCCACGAGTTGCGCGCCAACTTTCCCGACGCCACGATTGACGCGCTGGTCAAGGAGGCCGCCTCGAAGGATTTGCTGGAAAACAATCCGCACCTGAATCGCGTCCACCAGAAAAATCTCATTCATGCCGGCCGGTTTGAGGCCCTGCGCTTTCTTGGGTCTTTCCGCCGCGAACACTATGATATTTCCGTCAATACCCATCCGCAAAGCCGCAGGGTTTACCGCCTCGCCGCGCGCATCATCGGAGCGTCCATCCGCATCAGCCATGAATACGAATGCTCCGGCGCGCTGGACCACCGGCTCGTCAACCAAACACTGCCGCAGGATTATTCGCGACATTCGATCGATAACAATTTTGACGTGCTGCCGCTGCTCGGCGGGAAAATAAAACTGCCGGCGCATGAGTTGGAAATTTTCCTGACGGCGGATGAGGAAAAGTGGGCGGCTCAATTTCTCGCCCAAAACCTGCCGGCCGGACAAAAAATCCTTGGCGTTCACGTCGGCTCAGGCAGCACCAAAAACCTGTCACTGAAACGCTGGCCGCTGAAACATTATGCCGAACTGGTGCAAAAATTGAACCAGAAACGTCCGGACCTCCAGATATTGCTTTTCGGCGGTCCGGAGGAAATGAAGGATCACCCCGTCGTACTGGCGCAATCCAACCGTAATCTGACCCGGGAGGCGAAGACGCAAAATTTTCGGCAGACGGCGGCGTTGCTGAAGCGTTGCAGCGCTTTTTTGAGCGTGGACACGGCGTTGATGCACCTGGCGGCGGCCGTGAAAGTGCCGAAACAAATAGTCATTGAAGCCCCGACGTTGAACGCGACGAACCTGCCTTATGGCAACCCGTTCACGCTGGTGAAAAATCCCGTTGTGGCCGGGCGGAATCTGGATTACTACCGCTACGACGGCGGCGATATCAAGGGCACGCGCGAGGAGTTGCTGGCGTGCATGGCCTCCATCACCGTCGAAAAAGTCTTCGACACGGTGAATCAGTTGATTTGACCCGCGAACAAATTACAGCGAAAACCCCGCGGCCTTGGCGTCCACGTCAAACATTTTCACGGTGTCCAGTGACATCTCCGGGAGGCCGATTCCCACCTGTTTCATGGCCTTGTTCAAAATGTCATGCGGCACGGTCACGATTTTGCAGCCACATTCGTCCGCCTGAAAAATGTTGAGCACTTCGCGCACGCTGGCCCAGAGCAATTCGGCTTGCGGCAGGCCGGCCAGAATTTTATTCACTGCGCGCATGTGCGGTATCGGATCCACGCCGGTGTCGGCGATGCGACCGGCGAACACGGACACCACGGCGGGCACTTTCGGATCAATTGCCTTGGCCACCCCGGCCACCTGTTCCTCGGTGAAAATGGCGGTGATGTTCAGCTTTACCCCCTCGCGCGCGAGTTCGCGCACCAGCGGCAATGAAGATTCGCCGCGCGTGTTGGTGATGGGAATCTTGACATAGACATTCTTCGCCCAGTCCTTGATTTTGAACGCCTGCCGCCGCATTTCCGCAAAGTCGTCGGAGAAAACCTCGAACGAAATCGGCTTCTCGGTGATGCTTTTCAAAATATCGCGCGCAAACGCCTCGTAATCATGCACCCCGGCCTTGCGCATCAGTGAAGGATTGGTGGTCATGCCTTTGATGAGCGGGTTCGCGTTCAACTGGAGCATCCCGGCTTTGTCCGCGCCATCGGCGAAAAGTTTTACCTTAAGACTGGCTAGATTGTTCATGTCAGCGCAGAACATAAGACAACCCGCCAAATCTTCAACTTATTTTGCGCCGGCCAGAATAATTTCCGCGGCTTCCAGTAAATTCTTCGCCCGAAAGTCAGGCGGTTGTTTCAATGCCTCGGCATAACCCCGATCAATGAAAACTGTGCGGCAGCCGGCCGCATGGCCGCAGTCCACATCCCGCCAGCGATCGCCCACCATCCAACTTTGCGCGAGTTCAATGCCCAGCTCGCGCGCGGCGCGCAACAGCATGCCCGGCCCGGGCTTGCGGCAATCGCAGTCCGACAAACCTTTGCCCGGATGATAACACACCTCCACCCGGTCCAGCGGCAGCCGCCGGCACATTTCGGCATGAATGGCTTCGACCGCTTCCGGTTTCAAGGTGCCGCGGCCGACATCCGGCTGGTTGGTCGCCACCACGAGCAGAAACCCGGCCTGTTTCAAACGCCGGCAGGCCTCCGGCACTTCGGGATAAATCTCGAATTCGCCCTGGCTGGCCGGCGGGTAGGGCAATCCATCACGCTCCCGGACGCGATTGATGACCCCATCGCGATCCAAAAAAACGGCGCGGCTCATTTGCAGTTTTACTTCGTGGATTCCCACTTGGTTTGGGCAACCTTGAGCTTCGGGTGGGATACGAGCAAATGCCAGATGACCGCCTGAAAGGCTTCGCTGTGCGGTGTGACGTGGGTTGGGTTCACCGTCGGCACAATCACACAGGCCGTGGCTTCCCTGGCAGTGTAACCACCGTCACGCCCGACAATCCCAACAACGGAAGCCCCGACTTTTTTGGCCAGTTGAATAGCGCTGACCAGGTTCGGGCTGACATTTTTTTCCAAATTGCCGCCGCCCACGGAAAAAATCAGCAGTCCATCCTTTGCGCTCAAACGGCTGCCCTTGAGCCATTCGGCAAAAATGGTCGCCCAGCCGTCATCATTGGTGCGCGCGGTCAATTCGGAAACGTTGTCCGTGGGCGCGTAGGCTTCAAAACCGCAGATCTTGCGAAAATCATTCACCGCGTGCCCGGCGTTGCCCGCGCTGCCGCCGACACCGAGAATGAACAACCGCCCGCCGCGTTCGCGCACCCGTGCGAGTTCATCGGCGGCCTTTTCAATGGCGTCGGCATTCAATTGCGCGACCACCTGCTGGACTTCATCGAGGAATTGTCTGGCAAAGGTCATGGTGATTTGGATTGTAACAGCGATTCCAGTTCCGCCAAGCCCGCAGGCGAACCCATTTCGTAAAAGCGCTCGGGCACTTCAAACCCGGCCAGTTGTTTTTCGCGGACCAGTCTGCCCATGACCTCGGCCAGATCAAACGGCCGGTCCGGGACGCAGGCGTCGAAAACGGGCGCCTGGAACAGGCTCAGCCCGTAATCAATATGCCGCATTTGCGGCGAACGATTTTTTTTGTCGTAAACCACGATTTCGCCGTCGCGGAACACGACGTTGCTTGTGTCATAACGGCCTTCGTTGCGGAAGACCGTCATGCAGCCGGGTTTGCCGCTGCGCTGGAAAAAATCCGCGATGGCGCGATATTCCGCCGGCAAATAGGAATCACCGTACAGCACAAAAAATTCATCACCGAGCAGCGGCAGGGCGCGTTTGATGGCACCGCCCGTGCCGAGCAATTGGGGGCCGTCAAACGAATAATCCAGCCGCACGCCGGTCGCCGAACCGTCGCCGAAGTCGCGTTGAATCATCTCGCCGAGGTATCCGACGCACAACACCGCGCGCCGGATGCCGCGCGAACGCAGCAATTCAAGCTGATGCGCGAGGAATGGTTTCCCGGCAACCACGACCAGGGATTTGGGAATTTTTTCGGTGATGGGCCGGAGCCGCGTCGCGAGTCCGCCCGCGAGAATGGCAACGGGAATGTCGGACGGCGCGGTCACGAAATGATGAGCTTGGTCCCTTCAAAATCGAAGCGGAAGCGGACTTCCTTGAGCCCGGCTTGTTGCATCGCGAGACGGAGCCTGGCCTTGTCGTCGGCGTAAAACATCAGGAAACCGCCGCCGCCGGCACCGATGAGCTTGCCGCCGAGCGCGCCGTTGGCCATCGCCAGGTCATACCACCCGTTGATTTTCGGATTGCTCATGCCGCCACTGCGCTCTTTTTTCCGCTGCCAGTGCACATCCATGAGCCGGGCGAACTCGCGCAAATTGCCCGTCTCCAGCGCCCGCTGGCTTTGCAGCCCGAGGTCCTTGACGAAATGCAGATTTTCAATCATCGCCGCGTCGGACGATTTCGACTTTTGATCCTGCTCCTTCAAAATGGTCGAGGCCGAGCGCGCATAGCCGGTGAAAAACAGGAGCAGGTTGTCCTCGAGGTTGTCGCGGGTCTCGTCGGAAAGTTTCAACGGCCACGCCTCGACCCGGCCATCCGGCAGGAATTTGAAACAGGTCAGACCGCCGTAGGCGGCAATGTACTGGTCCTGCTTGCCGATGGGTTCCCGGAGCCGGCCCAGCTCAATGTCACAGGCCTGCGCGGCGAGTTCGGCGGGATGGACCAGGTTTTTTTTGTGCGCGTGAAGCGCCTTGAGCAGCGCGACGGTAAAACTGCTCGACGATCCCAGACCGGTACCGGCCGGGATGTCCGCCATGGAAGTCAGTTCCAGCGAGCGCCCGTCAATCCCGGTCAGGGCGAACGCTTCGCGGAAGATGGGGTGCTTCAAATGCGCCGCGTCCGGCACCCGCTCCAGTTCGGAATATTTGACGATCAGATCGGGCACGAACGTTTCATGCACCGTGATATAAACATATTTATCAATCGCCGCGGCGACGAGAAAGCCGCCGAATTTTTCGTAATACGACGGCAAATCCGTGCCGCCACCGCCGAGGGTGACGCGAAGGGGGGCGCGTGCAATGATCATTTTAAATTCGGGTCTGGTATCCGGGTTGCCTGGAACTGGGATTTAGGGGTTTGGCGGCATGGAGTCAAAGTTAAACCCGCTTTGCCGGTAGATTTTTCCCACGATGTGCAGCGCGGCTCTCGCCGCCTTCAACCCGGCATCCGGTTTGCGCCGGCCTTGGACGTCCTTTTCAAATTCCGTCAACTCCACCCGCCAGGATTCGTCCGGGCCCGGAAATTCATACAATTTCGTGTCGGGCGGCCCCATTTCCGGCTTCATCTGGTAATGATATAGCTTCTCCATCCCATAACTGCCGCCGAGGCCTTCGATGTGGAGCTTGGCGTTGCGTCCGTAAATTTCAAACGAGAAAAGATTCTTCCATTCCGTGCAACTGACCTGCAACCACGCGGTCTGGCCTTTGGCCGTGCGCAGGCTCAAAAACGCGTTATCATCCACCGGCATCCTCCAAAACATCGTCGCGGCATGTCCCTCCACTTTTTCAAAATCTCCCAAAAACCAGCCCGCCAGATCCACCAGGTGAATTCCCTGGTCAATCAATTCGCCGCCGCCGGAAAGTTTCGGGTTGGCGCGCCATTCCTGGTCGTAACCCACCCGGCCGCCGTGGCCGTAACGGGCGCGGATGAACATCAATTCCCCCATCACCCCGGATTCAAAGATTTCCCGCGCTTTGACAAACGCGGGATGATAACGGTGATTGAAACCAATGCGGACGCAAACGCCGCGCTGGTCCGCGAGCGCGATTAATTCGTCAATCTGGCGGACGCTAATGCCCACCGGCTTTTCCACGAGCACGGGTTTGCCGGCCCGAATGGCGGCGGCGGAAACCTCGGCCAACGCGGAGTTGACGGTCGCCACAATCACCGCGTCCACCCGCGGATCGGCAACCGCCTGCTGGAAATCAGCCAGCGCATGGCCGGTTTTGGCCAGCGCCACGAGTTCTTCCGCGCGCGCCAGATTCGTGTCGCAAGCCACGACGAGCTTTGACCCGGCCGGCAGGCCGGCCAGCCGCTTTTTACCAATCAATCCACAGCCGACAATCGCGTAATTCATTGGGCGTCCCAGGTTTGGGCACGGTCTTTGGGCACGATGCGACGCAGGGTATAAATATCGCCCTTCAAGTCATTCTTGAATTCATGGAGTTTCTCCCAGGGATCCCACTGGGCGCTGATGAGTTTGCCGCTGATGCCGTCGCTTTGCGAACCGGCCAGATACACGGCGAGGCGCGCGCCGAGTTCGAGCGGCGTCGCGCCGGTTTCCTTCCATTGCCGGTTCTTTTCGTAAAATGCCGCGCCAACCTTTTCCGGGCCGGCCGCCAGAACTTCGTCCACCAATCGTGTCGCCAATGCTCCCGGGGCAATGGCATTGACATCCACATTGAACGGCCGCAGTTCCTCCGCGAGCGTTTCCACCAACCGGACGACGGCAGCCTTGGACGCAGCATAGGCACTGATGTTCGGCAACGGATTGGTCGCCCCCCCGCCGCTCAGCACAATGATTTTGCCCCGCCGGGCCTGCTTGAAAAATGGAATGAAGGCACGACAGGGCAGCAGAACACCAAATAAATTGATTTCCACCGCACGCTTCCACGCGGCAAAATCCACCGATTCCGTCGCACCCATCGGGCCGTAAATGCCGGCGTTCAAAACGAGCGTATGAAGCGGGCCAAGCTCGCGCCGGACAAAGGCCGCCAGGGCATTTACCTGGGTTTCGTCCGAAACATCGCAGGTTTGGGCAAGGACTTTTTGCGCGGGAAACTGCTTCGCCAGCTCATCACGCGTGGCGAACAAATCCTTCTCCCCCCGGGCGCAAATCGCGACGCTGGCGCCCGCGCGCAGGAAATGTTCGGCGATGACCCGGCCGAGCCCCTGGCTGCCGCCGGTGATGAGCGCGTTGTTGTTTTTGAGTTTCATGCGGCGCGTCCGACGGAAAGATGTTCGACCCCGGCCAGGTTTTTCAATTCCTTTTCCAAATAACGGTTGGCGTCCACAAAAATGCGCTGGCGCATCGTGGGAACCATTCCCGCCCAATCAGCCTGGCGAAATTCCGTCCACTCGGTGCAAATCACGGCGGCGTCGGCGCCCGCCAAGGCGTCGGCGATTTGCGTCATGAGCCGGACCGGGGCGAGTTCGGCGGGCAATTGCTTCACCGCCGGATCAAACGCGGCCACCGTGGCGCCTGCCGCCAGAAGCTTTTGGCACAATTCTACCGCCGCACTGCGCCGGAGCGTGTCGGTGTTGGGCGTGTAAACCAGGCCGAGCACGGCGATGGTTTTCCCATGCAACCCGCCGAGGCGCTCCTGCAGCCGGTGGCAGGCCCAGCCACGATGCCAGTCGTTGCTTTGTTGGATGGCGGGAATGACAGAAATCTTTTGGCCCGTTGCGCCGGCCAGTTTCGTGAGCGCAACGACATCGCGGGCAAGCGTGCCGCCCGCGAACGCCCCCCCGGGACTGAGATAAGCCTTTGGCCCAATGCGCACCTCGCTCTTCAAGCCGGCGGAAACCTCCTTCGCATCCGCGCCGGTGAGTTCGCACAATCGGGCAATTTCGTTGATGTAAGCAATCGAAAGGGCCAGGAACGAATTGAGCGCGTGTTTCACCATCTCCGCCGACTCGGTGCGCATGAACAAAACCTGCGGCGTGAATGGCGCGAACAGTTTTTCGAGCAACGCCCTTTTCGTTTCATCGCGGATGCCTACCACAACGCGTTCGGCCCTTTCAAAGGCATCGAGGGCCCGGCCCAGCCGCAGATTTTCCGGCGCGCAGGCAAAGGCAAATTGGGGAAATTCCGTTTCGAGCCGGCGGCAGGTGCCGACGGGCAACTGCGCCGAAATCAAGACCAGGGCGCCCGCGGGCAGATGCGGCAGGGCCCGGCGGAGATTCGCGAGGACGGATTCCACATCGGCTTCGTCATGGTCGTCCACCGGCGTGTCGTAGCACAGCCAGAGCACGTCAGCCCGGGCGCACGCGATTTTGGAGTCCGTCGTGAACGAAAGCCGTTTGGCGGCGAGGCCGGCAGCGATGAGTTCATTGAGTCCCGGTTCAAAAAGCGGCGCCCGGCCGTGGTTCAACCCCGCCACCATCGCGGTTTCAAAGTCGAGCCCGATGACCGGAAAATGTTTCGCGCTGCACGCCGCGGTGACGCTGCCGAGATGCCAGAGGCCGAGGACGGTGAGGTTCATGCGGCGCGATATTATGGGTGGCTGCGCTGGTCGTAAACCCAGCGGTTCTGTTGCAGCCAGGCCAGGGTGCGGGCGATGCCCTGTTCGATGGTCAAGGCCGGCTTCCAGCCGGTGGCGCGGATTTTCCGGGTGTCGAGAAAAATGAACGGGTTGTCGCCAACCCAACCCTGTCTGCCGCCGGAATATTCGAGCCGGGGCTGGAGGCTGAGCGTGTGACCGATATGCCGGATGGAGTCGTTGACCTGCACGTATTCGTCGGTGCCGAGATTGTAAATTTCCGTGCGGTGCCTTGCCCGCTTCGCCGTGCCGAGTTTCATCACATGCAGCATGGCATTTACACAATCCTGCACGTAGAGATAACTTTTGCGCTGCAAACCGTCGCCGAGAACCTTGAGATGATCGGGATGGTCAAGAAGTTGCCGGTAAAAATCAAAGACATGACCGTGCGTATAGCGCTCACCCAGGATCGAGACGAAACGGAACAGGTACCCTTCGAAGCCGTAACCTTCGCAGTAGGATGAAATCATCGCCTCACCCGCGAGTTTGGAACTGGCATAGAGCGAAGTCTGGATGGGAAACGGATGGTTCTCCGGCGTGGGAATGATTTCCGCCTCGCCATAGACGCTGCCGGTGGAGCTGAAGGCGATGGTTTTGGCGCCATTGGCACGCATCGCTTCGAGCACATTGAAGGTGGCAACGGTGTTTTGCTGCAAATCCTTGCCTGGATGTTCGAGGCCGAAACGGACATCGGCGTTGGCGGACAGGTGATAAACGGTGTCACTGCCGGCCATGGCCCGGGTGAGCGCCGGCAAATCCAGGCAATCCCCCTCCACGAACTTGAAGTTGGAACGCGTGAACGCGCCGTCGAGGAATTTTTTCTGGCCGGTGGAAAAATTATCCCAACCGACGACGGGTTTGCCCTCGGCGAGCAGCCGATCCACGAGATTGCTGCCGATGAAACCCGCCGCGCCCGTGACAAAGATTCGTTCCATGATCGGACGCGAAAGCTAGCGCAGCCGGCCGAAGTCTGCCAGCTATTTTGACGCATCCATCCCGGTTGCCCATCGCCAGACCGGACGGATTAAAGCGCCGCTTGCCGGTTGACAAGGCTGGCAATGAAAGGCAATGTGTCCTAATCGCTTGAATAAGGTAACAGCTTCCATTTATCACTTTGTTCACACCAATGGGTTTTTGGTGGATCTGGTTTATTCTTCCGCTTACCACACCAAACGTGCGGCCGCCCGGATTCGCCGCTGGCAAATCAACCTGAATCAGGTAAAGCCCGAACAGTTATGGGATCATCGGCATCTGACCACCACTTCGTCTCTGACCACCGGGGTAACGAACATCTGCAATGCGAAGTGCACATTTTGTGCGTATCCCAAGGCCGTTCAAGGCAAGACGCTCCAGCAGGGGGTCATGTCGTTTGAGGTGTTCAAAAAAGCGGTGGACGAATGGGGGGCGAACGGCGGGCAGAGTGTGGATTTGACGCCGGTGGTGGGCGATCCGCTGATTGATCCCAATTTACTGGAAAAAATTCATTACGCCGTCCGGCAGGTTGGCATAAAACATCTTTCACTGACCACGAATGCCATCCTGATGAACCGCAACGAGACCTACAAGCGGCTCGTGGATTCGGGCATTCATCAGATTTATATCAGCACCGAGGGAACGAACCGGGAAATGTACGAAAAGATTTATGGCGTCGAACAATACGAAGCCGTCATTTCCGGGGTGCGAAATCTTCTCGAATATAACCGCTCCCAGGGCGAGCCGGTCGGCGTGGCGATCCGGTTTCGGAACGCCCAGAAACCCAGCACCATCGTCCGCTCGGAGGATTTCAAAAACCACATCAAACCCTACCTGTCGCAAAAGGTGCGGGTGAATTTCACGGTGGATTACGACAATTGGGGCGGAACCATCGTTGACGAGGACATGAAAGGCTACATGCGTTTGCGCCCGACCCCGCCCAAGGTGAATGTCCCCTGCCAGGCGCTGTTCGGTTTTGCCGTCCGGCATGATGGCGCCGTGCGATTGTGCGGATGCCGTTTCAAACGGTCGGACGTGGACGATCTGATAGTCGGAAACATCCACGAACAAACGCTTGAGGAAATTTCGAAGGGCGAGCGGGCATGGGAAATCATCAAAGGTTTCTATTCGGGCAAACGCCCCGAAACCTGCGCCGGGTGCACCATCTATCAGCCCATTGACCACCACTGGCTGCGCCGGCGCGCGCGCAATGGCAATTAGGTGAAAGCGGTTTGAAATTGACTGCGTTCCCGGACGAACAGCATCATTCCGTGTGCACCACAAACCGGAATCAAAAGCAACCATGGCCAATCCAACCCGGCTCAGGTGGCCGGACCAGCAATCCCAGGCGCCGGTGTTCCCCGGGGAAACTTTGTCTGAATCGGTGGCATTTGAATTGACCCATGCCGCCGTCTAAAAATGTGGTCATGGCTTTCAACCCGGAAAATTTGTCAGGACCGCGGCCTGATTTCTTCCCGCCGGCGCTGAACGCCAAAATCTTGCAGACGAATACCTTTTTTGGTTTTGATGACCTTGGGGATGGACACGTGATCGCGAAGGAGAATTGACACTGCTCGCATGAAAGATGAATCATCCGATTTCAACCGTCCGCCAGCCGGCAGGCTGTTGCAAAGCGGCATCATCTTCTCCGCCATCAGTTTCGTCACCGGGTTGGGCAACCTGGCGTTTCAAGCGGTCATGGGGCGACACTTGAGCGGACCGGGCCAATACGGCAACGCAAACAGCGCTTTGAATGGTTTTATCCCGTTGCTCGGGTTGCTGCCGGCGATGGCCACCTTTGCGGTGACGCATTACATCGCGCACTTTAACGCCAGTGGCGACCGCGCGCGCTTGCAGGGGTTGTTCAGCGGCTGCCGCCGGTTTCTTTTCCGCCTCACCGTCGGCGGTTCCTTGCTGGCGGTGATCGCCGTGAAACCGTTGAGCATTTTTTTCCATTACAGCGAGAGCCTGATGCTGGCCACGCTGGCCTGCACCCTCCTGGGTTTGTGGGGTTCCTTTGCCACCGCGCTGTGCCAGGGACTTGCCTGGTTCAAGCGGCTCGCCCTGATTGGTCTGCTGGTGATGGCGCTGCGGGTATTGTTCGGCTGGTTCGTCACCCTGAAATGGCCCATGCCGGAGACGGCCGTGCTGGCCTCGGCCTTCGCGCTGCTGGCCAACCTGATTCTTTTGTTTTGGAGAAAGGAGCTGTCGTTGACCGGACAGCCGGTTTCGCCCTGGAACCGGGAGTTTATCGTATATTTGGCCGTCAGCGCCGCCTGCGTCAGCGGCGGATTTTTTTTTACACAAGGGGATCTGCTGGTCGCCAAAAAATTCTTTTCCGGCATGGACAATGACGCCTACAACTGCGCCGAAAGGCTGGCCGCGGCGCTGCCCATGACCGTCGCGCCGTTGTTGACCGTCCTGTTTACGTCGCGCTCCGGCACGCGTTCGGGAAGCGTTGTGGCCGAGCAATTGAGGTTGCTGGGACTTTATACCCTGGCGCTTTTATTCGGTGCCGGCGTATTGTTCCTGCTGCGCGACTTTTGCGTTAACATCATCCTGGGCCGCCCTTCGTCCGGGGCGGAGGCCATGATTGCCCGGCTGTCCGTCACCATGGTCATGGTCGGACTGTTGCAGGCTCTGGCCCTGTGGTCGCTGGCCAGCCGCTGGCTGAAAATTTCACTGCTTTACGGGGCCCTCGGCCTGGGTTATTGGCTGACGTTGTTCCTGTGCGGAAAAACGCCCGCGGCCTTGTTGCAGATCATGCCGGTTGCCGCGGGATTCGCGTTCGGCGCGTTGTTCCTTTTCTGGTTGATCACGATGCGCCAACCCAAACCGGTTCCCCCAAGCTGATTTAAATTGCCCCGTCACCCGAGCCATTGCATAATGAAAACAGCGTGGCTTGAACTTGACCGGAAAAATCAGTGGTAAGTTTTTAATCCGGCCCGGTCATGAATGGCGCGCGTTTTTTGCGCGGCATTGCCTTTTTGAAAGTTAGCTATGGGTATTCTAACAAATCTCGCGATCCGGCTGAATTTCCTCATCCGACGGCATCCTTCCCGCTGGCTTTACACGGAGCGGATGTTGGGAAATTTTATGGACGAGCATGAGGCCGCCTTTTTCACACGCGATTGGGGTGAAGGGGTGGTATGGGATGTGGGCGCCTCCATCGGCAAGTATACCACCATCCTGGCGCGGCACAGTCCGCGGACAACCATTTTTGCGTTCGAACCCAATTTGAATTCGCTCTATTACCTGGGTTACCGCACCGCGAAATTTGCCAATGTTTGCATTGTTCCCAACGCCCTGACCGCGGATGGCGCACCGCTAAAGGGGAGCCATGAGCCCAATTTTAACGCGCCGGCGACCGGCCCGATGGTCGCCACCATTTCCCTGCGCGAAGCGGTGGCGAAATGTGGCCGGCCGAAGTTTGTGAAGATGGACATCGAAGGCGGTGAATATCCGGTGTTGGAGAGCCCGGACGCGGAACTGCTGCGTTCAGCAACGATCCTGGTTTCATGGCATCCGCAGTTTGCGGGCAAGCCAATCCCCAAAGTCAATGGATGGAAAAACACGCAATTGTCGAGCGACATTGCGCTGCTGGAACCACAGTAGCGACGGTCAGACCGGCGTTTGCCGGCCGGTTCGTTGCCAGATTTGTCACGCTGGCCGGCGCGGCAAATTCACAATGCTGATTTGAATCACCGCCGCCGATGGTTAAACTCAAACTATGCAGTCCGGTTTGGAACATCCGCCCCGCGTCAGCTTCATTCTGCCGACGCTGAACGCGGAGGAATTGATCGACAATTGTCTCGCGTCAATTGTGCGCCAGAGCTATCCGCGCTCCCGCTATGAAATCATTCTGGCGGACGCCCACTCGACCGACCGCACACGTGACATCGCCGGAAAATACGGCGCCGTCATTCTGGATGATGACGGCAAAAACATGGAGGAAGGCAAACGCCTGGCGTTGCGTCACGCCACCGGCGAATACATCGTTTTTGTGGACGCGGACAACGAAATCACCCACCCCGATTATATTGAGCTGGCCGTGAAGGGGCTCGCGGCCAATCCACAGGCGCTGGGCGTGGAGAGCTACTATCTGCCGTCGCCGAAGATGAGTTCGTTCTGCGCCTATCTCACCCATTTGCTGCATATCAGCGACCCGCTTGCCTGGTTGATGAGCGCGAACCCGGAACTCGTGGCGCGCGACGGCGAAGTCGAGCGCTGGACCCTGCCCGGTGATGCATTGGCTTATCCGCTTGGCGCCAACGGGTTTGTCTTCCGCCGCGCTGATTTGGAGTCGGTGAAGGCGGACGAACAGTTCCAGGACACACACGTGGCGCTGTTCCTGATGAAAAACGGCCAGCGCGAATGGCTGCGGATCCGCGGGCGCGGCGTACATCACTATTACATCCAGACGCTCTGGCGATTTGTGCAAAAACGACGGCGGGCCACGGTGCATTTTCTCCGCGTCCAGGAGGAAATGCCGGTGAACTGGATGAAGGAAAAACCACCGGTGCCACTCTGGCTGGCGGCGGTTTATTGCGTCACCGTTCTGGGGCCGATGTGGCACACCGCGCGGGGTTTGATTCGCCGCGGCGACTGGCGCTGGCTGTGGCACCTCCCCGCCTGTCCGTTGGCCGTTTTGGGCAACGCCTGGGGCGTGTTCACCTACAAACGGCACGGCAAGGAAAAGAAGCTGGTCGCCGAATTGCAGGTCAAACAGACCTTGAAACCCTGACATGCCGCGAACGCTCATCGTCTATCTGCACGGCATCGGCGACAACATCATGTTGAGCGGCGTGCTGAAGGAGTTTTGCCAACGGCATCCCGGTGAAACCATTGACCTGGTGGTTCTCAACGCCGACTGCGCGGCGATTTGGGAAAACAACCCGCGGATCGGCTCGGTGACGGTCTATCCCGCCCGCCAGCCGTATTTTTGGAATCCGGCGTTGTTTTATCCGTTTCACCAATGGCCGGTGCGGCGGTATATCCGGGAGCTGAACCGCGACGGTCGCTATCAGCGCGTGCTTTTTCCCACCATCCAGACGCTGCCGGAAATTATCTATCACCTCACCGGCACCTATGGCCGGCACAAGCTTGACCGATTGAGCCGCGAGCTGGGCGTGCCGGAAAAATTGTATCCGTACGACCTTTATCCGCCGGCCCAGGAACTGGCGGCGGCGGCGGCATGGGTCGCCCGGTTCGGCGAAAAACCACTGGCCGTTTTGCATCCGTTCTCCGGCCATGCCAAAAAACACATCAGTGCCGGTGGCATCCGCGAAATTTTACACACCCTGCAAAACCGTGGATTCACCACGCTCGTGGTCGGGTCTCCTGGTGAAAAATCCCGCCTGGATCCGGGTTGGCAGACGGAATCCGCCTTCGGCCTTCCCTTCGGCACGCTGATCGGGATTTTGAAACGGGCCGAAATTTTTGCCGGGGCAGATTCCGCCGTGGCTCATCTGGCGGCATTTGCCGGAACCCCGCGGGTGGTGATTTTCTCGCCCAAATTGAAACCGGAGCGGTACCTGCCGGTCAGCGAACAAAGCCGCATTTCCGTGATTCGGGTGGAACCCGGCGCCGAAACGGGTTCGCTGGCGGAATTCCGGCGCGTCCTGGAGACACGGTGACAACCAGGGTCAATGTCTTTTGAGCCGGGCGTAGATGTCACCCGCCTGGGTGGTAACCAGGGAAGCGACCATTTTGGCGGTCACCCATTCGGGGCAGAGCCAGTGGAAATCGTCGCCGATGGCAAAGTTGTATTCGTAGTCGCCGAGCTTGGAGAGGCTGGCCAGGCACGCTTCCGTGGTCGCTTCGTAACCGGGTGTGGCTTCAAAGGAAAGCAACGGGATGGGCCGGGTCAAGCCGGCCAGCACGGACGCCTCGTAGCCCTCGACATCAATCTTGCAAAAATCCGGCAGGCCATATTGGGCAATCAACTGGTCCAGGGTGACGCATTCGACGGCGCGTTCAAACCAGTCGGAAAACTCGGGCCAGTTTTTGCGCCATTCAGGATTCAGGCTCGAAATCTGGTCGTTGCGGTTGAAGAGCATGGTTTGCCGGCCAGGCTTGTCCGAGATGGCCTGGTTGACCACGGTGACACGGGGAAAGCGCCGCAGCTTGCCGGTCAGCGTTTCGTTGGGTTCCACGGCAATGGTGCGGGCGCCCAGGAAGGTAAAAATGACGGCGCGGCTTCCGCGGTTGGCCCCGATATCAAAGCACAGCTGGCCCGGACGAACACACCGGCGATAAAGCCGCATGGCGCGCCAGCCCTTTTTCAGACGCTCATATTCTTTTGTGAGGCTAAACATGGATTTATTTGATGGCGGCAAACTCGCTATTTCCGATTTGATGTTTCAAAACTCCCACACTTCAGCATGTTCGACCAGACCCAACTGGATCAACGTAACCCGGCCATGCTTGGAAACCAACCCGGCCCAACCGCGCATCATTGATGCCGATGCCAAGCACCATGATGATGTTTTTCATGTCGCCAATCGGCCGCTCATTCGAGGGGGAAAACAGCGCCACGACCGGACAACATGTTAACCCTGTCACATTCGACGGCAATATAGTTTATCGGCTTCCCGTTCGTCCAGATGCGCGTTTCCGGGCCACACCCCGATTGGGTGGATTTACCCTGACTTCGAGAGGGGGTGCCGCCCCAAAACAAGAACCGGAATACCAGCCCGTCCGTCAAAATAACTTTTCGCCGGCGCGTCCCAAGCCTAGAATGCGCCGCATGAAAATTCTGGTCACCGGCTCCAGTGGTCTGATTGGTTCCGAAGCCGTCATTCATTTTGATCGCGAAGGCCACGAAGTCATCGGGGTTGACAACAACCTGCGCCGTGAGTTTTTTGGGCCGCCGGGCGACACCTTGTGGAATCTCGATCATCTAAAAAAGACCACCCGGCGTTTCCGCCACTTGAATCTGGATATCCGCGACCGGCCCGGAATCCTCGATTTGTTCAAGCAGGAACGATTCAACCTGATTATCCACTGCGCCGCGCAGCCATCGCATGACAAGGCGGCTGAGATTCCTTTTGTTGATTTTGACGTCAACGCGGCCGGCACCCTCAACCTGCTCGAAGCCACCCGACAATCGAACAAGGAAGCGGTCTTTATTTTTACGTCAACGAACAAGGTTTACGGCGATGCGCCGAATGAAATCCCATTGACGGAACTGCCCACGCGCTGGGAATACGCGCGGCCGGAAGACTGGCATGGCGTGAGCGAGCACTGCCGGATTGACCAGACATTGCACAGCCTTTTTGGCGCGAGCAAAACAGCGGCCGACGTGGTGGCGCAGGAATACGGACGCTACTTCAAAATGAACGTCGGCATTTTTCGTGGCGGTTGTCTCACGGGCGAGCATCATTCCGGCACGCAGTTGCACGGCTTTTTGTCCTACCTCTTCAAAGTGGCCAAGGCTGGCCAGACCTACTCCATTTTCGGTTACAAAGGCAAACAAGTGCGGGACCAGATTCACAGCGCTGATGTCATTTCAGCTTTTGGGGAATTCGCCAGGAATCCGCGGCCGGGCGAAGTGTACAACCTGGGCGGCGGACGCGAAAATGCCGCGTCGCTCCTTGAATGCATCAGCAAAATCGAAGCGTTGCTCGGTTGCAAAATCAAAACCACTTACGTGGATCAACCGCGCAAGGGCGACCATATCTGCTACATCAGCGATTTGCGAAAGCTGAAGAGCCACTACCCGAACTGGCAAATCACCCAATCGCTGGACACCATTTTGGAACGCATGTCAAAATCGGTGATGGATTAGAAATCCGCCGGACGTTCCCATCCGGATGGATGGGCGGTGGCTCGATGCCGGCTCAACGCGTAATCAACCGGTTTTCTTGGTTTTTACGCAAAGAATGGACGCAGCCTGGGAGGGATGCCAGCGGGTCCACAACAAATGTCCCACCATCGATACCAATCCCCAGAAAAACTTGGGGCGCCACTTGAGCATGTGGTATTCACCACGTAAAAACTTCGGCCCCAACAGGCCCAGCACCCGATATCCGTAGCCCTTCATCTCCGAAGCTTCCCAACCGGAAAGATGGACCTGCAGGTCTCCCTCTTCCGTGTGGTGCTGTTCCAGCCAGCCATTGGGTGTGATAATGACGATCTTGCGCCGGGCGATGGCCTCCATGTCCCGCATCATCTTCAATCCGTCCTCCTTCGTGACGTGTTCAATCACGTCCACCGACAGACAGGCGTCGAATTGATTCGGTTTGAAATGCTTGTCCAGCTCGCACACGGTACCCAGCACCATTTCGTCATGGGAGCCATTCTGCAGGGCCTTCTCGTAGTCCGGCTGGTAGGCCTCGATGCCCACGCAATGCTTCACGCCAAACCAGCGCAAGTCCATGGAAGCCCCGCTGCCCACGTCCAGCACGCTGTCGCAGCCTGCCAGGGCGTCCCGCTCCATCATACGACGCAGCGTTTGCGCCGGATCAAAACCCTGCTTGAAAAAGAGAAACAACAAACTAAGGCGGCTACGCATGGCTTGGGAAGTTGAGATGGTGAACGGTGTTTTGCTTTCGGTACTGGACTTTTCCGGGGGGTGAACCTATTCGCCGGGCGCGGCCCATGTCAAACACAAAAGGGTTTGGCTTCAGCAACGGACCTTTCATTCGGAGTGCGGACGTGTCCACCCGGCGCCAATCAAGAATCACTTTGGGGCCCGCAACCTATGAATGTCACATCCAACAAACCGGCTTCAAAACCCCGCGGATTGCTCATCGTTTTGTGGCTGGCGGTTATCCTGTCCGTTCTCTGCTTCAAGCGCGGTTGGCCTCATTATGTTCATTTCTCCAACAACACAGCCAGACGTTCACGATGAAATTGCTCGGCTTTCGCATTCCAAATTTCACGAAAGCGATTGATAGCCTCGTAAAAAATCGGGAACTGCTCCTTTAAATCGAGCACGGCTTTTTCAATTTCCTCCAGTGCGGGGTTGACAACACGACCAATCCCGAATTTTTCGATGTTTTGGGTAAAATGTGCCGTGTTGCTGGTAACCACGGGTGTATTGCTGGCAAAGCAATAGAAGGTTTTCGATGGAATGCCAAAATAACTGTAGCTTTGCGGGCTGGTGTCGCGATACACGGCATAACCGCAAAAGCAGCGCGACAAAACCTTGTTAATTTTTGCCGGCTCGTTGAGCATGCCATGAAAGACGGTGTGCGGCGGCGCCAGATGTTTGATGGATTGTAAATAGGCGGAATCGCCAATGATGTTCAAGCGAAACGGATGTCGCTGGCAGATCTCAAACAGGACATCGAGCGCGTGATCGGGGGTGGGACAGCCAATGTAACCGATTTCATCGCGTTCGCCCGGCGGCATGTGATTGTCGTCAATGCAAATCGGAACGACAAAGTTGCGCGGGTTTGTGGCGGCGGTCGGAATCCGCGGCGAAAACGTCCAGACTTCATTCGCGTGCCTGACCACAAAGCGGGTCATGGCCGTGGTCAAGCCACGATGAAGCCGCACCATGAAAGAACCGCGGGGCGGCAGAAAATCCGAGAGCAGCACAACCACTTTTCGCGCCTTGCCAAACAATCGTAAAAGTAATGCCGCCAGGCCCATGCTGTAATTGGCAGCAATCAGCACATCAATTGTTTCGCCCCGGGTGAATCGACAGCAACACGCGATGGAACGCAATATTGTGAGCAAGGAGAAAGTCATTTGATCGAGTTTGAGGCTTCTTACGAGATTGGTTTCCGCCCCGTTAAAGACACATTGACGGTTCTCCCAGATTTCAACGTGCTGAATCATCCCCTGTTGGATGAGAACCACGCGGCCAAAATCCGACATCAACCGCGCCCAGCCGCGCTCGTTGTTACCCATCCCCTGCAACATGACAATCTGTTTCACCGGCTTCATGTTCTTAACGCGTGCTCTGGAATCTTGAAGGGGGAAAACGGGGGATTAAAAACCCGCCGAGACATCGAGCCAGTCTTCCCGCTCTTGAGCGTGGCGTGCGATTTCGTCCAAAATATCGGCGAGCTTCGTTTGGGGACGCCAGTCCAAAAATTGATTGGCACGACTTGAATCCATTACCATCCACGGAATGTCAAACGGCCTTGGCGCAAGGTCGGTGGCAATTTTGCATTTGCCGAACCGTTCGGCACACCAACGACTGAGTTGCAACAGCGAAAAAACGTTGGCGGGGCCGCCGCCAAAATTGAAAACCCGGTTTTCAGGCTGGCTGGAGCAATCAAACTGTTTCAACAGCAAGGGAACGAGATCGCGAGGATGCAGGACATCGCGCGATTGATAACCATGACCGCCGAACCCGATGTACTTGAGAGGACGGCGGCGCAGGTAGGCGTTGATCCAAAAACTGATGATGCCCTGGTCGGCGCGCCCGAACTGCCCTGCGCCGGCCAGCAATCCGCAACGATTGATCCAAACCGGAAAGCCAAATGTTTGTGCGTATTCAAGCGCAAGAAATTCCGAAGTGAGTTTGCTGACACCATACAGCGAAAGCGGTGGCGTGGTGGAAAACTCTTCGGTCACGCCTTGGGGGGAAATCCCCGGGGGCAACGGTTTGCTGGAATCGAGCATAAACGCACCGTCCTTTTCCAATATTGGCAATCCGGCCAGCGCCGGAATGGAATAAACACGGCTCGTGCTCAATAAAATCAAGCCCGCTTTGCGCCTTTTGCAAAGTTCCAGAATGTTAATGGTGGAGGCGAGATTGTAATCGAGAATCTGGCGGCTGCTGGTTCTGCCATCCACACCGGCAAGCACACTGGGATTGGCCGCCGCATCAATCACCCAGTCGAAGTCCGGCAATTCATCCAAATCCGGTGCCATCCGTAAATCGCCGTGATAAAATGGTATCCCACGCCGCTTGAGCATCAGGCGATTCAACTCGCTGCCGGGGCGGGAAAAATTGTCCACGCCAAAAATCGTCAGCGGCTCACCGGCGCAGCGTTCATCCTGCAACGCGCGGGCGATGACCGACCCGACGAAACCGCAAATTCCGGTGATCAACAGTTTCATTCTGTGGATTCATGTTAGAACGGCAGACATGGGTAAAGGCAAGGATTAGTTTTGGCGGATGGCGAGCCGGGACAAATTGCGGCAGGCGATCGGAGAAGTGAACTTTATGAGACAACCATGCCAGGCATTCACTTTTTACTGGTGTACCCGTGTTGGTTTGAATAGGTTTTTCTTTTCAAGACATGTGTGGCTTCACCAATGAAGAGAAGAGTTGAACAAGTTTGATAATCGCGCTGCTCAAGCAGGGGTGTTGCCCCGGCACAGATCCTGAATAGGTCGAACGACCAACTCAACAATTGGACGCATGGGTTTGAGATAACAACATGGATGCCTCCGACTATCAAAGACAGTTCAGCGCTTACGGCATTGGGACGCCCGACGAGGTATCAGGGCCGCGGATTGACAAAGTCCGAAAAATTTTCGCCCGGTCCGGCGCGAAGAAAATTCTCGATGTCGGGTGTTGCAATGGCGCGATTCTGAAACCGTTGCAGGCCGGGGGCCGGGAATTGCACGGCGTTGATATTTCCCAGTTCCTCGTTGATAAAGCAAATGCGAATGGGATCAAAGCCGTTCTGCATGACCTGGAAAAGGAGCCGTTGCCTTACACCGCCGGCGCCTTTGACGCGGTCTTTTGCGGTGAGACCATCGAGCATCAGGTGGACACGGATTGGCTGCTTTCGGAGATCAACCGCGTTCTCAAACCGGATGGGTTTTTGGTGCTGACTTTTCCAAATATCCGGACGGTGCTGTCCCTCACCATGATGGCCTTTTTCGACATTCCGCCGATGTATGCCGCCCGCTACCGCGCGTCCCATGTGAGGGATTTCACCCTCAAAACAATCCGGATCGCGCTGTCTGAAAACGGATTCGTTATCCGGCGCGCGGTGGGATCGGCTTTTTACCTTCCTAAAATTGGCGAGTTCGGCAAGGGGCTGGCCACGTGGTTTCCCTCCTGGGCCAACACGACGGTGGTGCTGGCCGAAAAGCAATCCGCTGCCTCCTATCCGCCAAAAAACCTGACGGAGACCATTTATTAAATTTAGGCAGCCTCTCCATATGAAAACGCCCACAGCGTCCAAGTCGAACCATCCTTCGCCCGTCACGTTGCTGTTGCTGATCGTGATTCTTGGCCTGCTTTTCTGGCAATGCTTTCTCCCAAAATTTGTGCAGTTCTCCAACGATGGCCCGTTGGGCCAGCAAAATACAGAATGGCTCAAACTTCCTCACGGCCTGACGGGGGTGTGGGATGATTTAAACGATATTGGCAGCAACGCAGGCGCCATACCGCCAACGTTATACACGCTGATTCGCTGGATCTTGGGTCCGGTAGGTTACGCCAAATTTTTTGCGCCCTGTGCCTTGTTCATCCTGGGACTCGGCGCGTGGATTTTTTTCAGGCAATTAAAGCTCACACCGCTGGCAGCGACTTTGGGGGCGCTGGCGGCTGCACTCACATCCACCTTTTTTTCAGATGCTTGTTGGGGTGTCGCCTCACATCAAATTGCCTTTGGCATGGATTTTCTTGCACTGGCACTGATCGTTTCCAACTCACCGGGAACACCCTGGTCCATCCGCTGGACACGTCTGGCCCTGGCCGGATTTGCCGTCGGAGTCAACGTGACCGAAGCCGCAGACATCGGCGCCATTTTTAGTTTGTTTGTTGCTGCTTTTGCCCTGTTTCAGTCCCTGACGGAAGACGGCTCAACGGTGAAAAAATTCGGACGGGCTGTTGGACGAATTGCCATCATCGCGGCATTCGCGGCATTCATTGCCACACAAACCATCATCTCGCTGGTCGGCACCCAGGTTGAAGGCATCGTTGGCACGCACCAGACCGCAGAAACCCAGGCACAACACTGGGATTGGGCCACCGAATGGAGTCTTCCCAAAATTGAAACCCTGGGAATCGCGGTGCCCGGATTGTTCGGTTACCGGATGGACACTCCCGCTGGAGGCAACTATTGGGGCGCCGTAGGACGCGACCCGGCGTGGGATCGTTACTTCGCCGGCGATCAGCAAGGTCAGCCGCCGCAGGGATTTATGCGTTTCTGTGGCACTGGCAATTACGCCGGCGTGCTGGTCTTTTTGGTGGCGTTGTGGACCATCGCCCAATCACTGCGCCGACAAAATTCCATCTTTTCCACAATGCATCGGCGGTTTATCTGGTTCTGGACGGTCGTGTTGATGGTTTCCCTGCTTCTGGCTTTTGGCCGGTTTTCGCCATTTGCGTCGATTTACCAGTTCATTTATTCGCTTCCTTACCTTCATCTTTCAACCGTTCGCAATCCCATCAAGTTCCTCTTTGTACTTTCCTGGGCGCTGGTCATCATTTTTGCCTATGGCATTCATGGGTTGAGCCGGCGTTATTTGGAAATCCCCGCCACGGGTCCGGGTTCACCGCTGGCCCAGTTTAAAAGCTGGTGGGCCAAAGCCCGCGGCTTCGACCGTAATTGGACCTCCGCCTGCGTCGTGGCGCTCATCGGCAGCCTGCTGGCCTGGCTGATTTACGCGTTGCAAAAACCGAATCTGGTGACTTATCTGAAAACGGTGGGCTTTGCCGATGAAGACATGGCCGGTCAAATCGCTGCGTTCAGTGTCCATCAAGTCGGTTGGTTCATTTTATTCTTCGCGCTGGCCACCGGATTGCTCACGTTGATTTTGAGCGGTGCGCTGGCAGGACGCCGGGCCCGTTGGGCCGGAATCTTTTTGGGTGCGCTGCTGGTCGTGGATCTGGGACGCGCGGATTTGCCGTGGACGATTTTTTGGAATTATTCGCAAAAGTACGCGAGCAACCCCATCATCAATTTTCTGCGCGACAAACCCTACGAACACCGCGTTATTGCCCTGCCATTTCGATCAGCGGAGCATTTGCCGTTCTACGATGACAACTTTGGAAGCCTTTACGCAATCGAATGGTCACAGCAGCTTTTCCCTTATTACAACATCCAGTCGCTGGACATCATTCAGATGTCACGTTTGCCCGTGGATCTGGCGGCTTATCAGGGAGCACTGAGCCCGCAGGGCACGCCGGACACGGCCTACCTGATCGCCCGGCGCTGGGAATTGACCAACACCCGCTATCTGCTCGGCCCCGCCGGTTTTCTGGATGCCCTGAACGGACAGCTCGATCCGGCGCAGCGCCGCTTCCGCATCGTCGCCCGCTTTGACCTATACCCAAAGCCGGGCCTTGACCGGATCACCAGTCTTGAGGAATTGACCGCCGTCCCAAGTGACAGCGGCAGTTGTGCCCTGTTTGAATTCATCGGCGCATTGCCGCGCGCCGGACTGTATTCTAATTGGCAGGTCAGCACGAACGACAACGTCACGCTCCAGACGCTCGCGAGCAGGGATTTTGACGCGTCCAGGGCCGTTTTGGTCTCCACCGCGCCGCCCGCTTCGCCGGCACTCGCCACCACCAACGAAAACTCCGGCTCCGTTGACTTCAAAAGTTATGCCCCGACCGACATTCGATTGGCCACCCAGGCCGGGGCGCCTTCGGTGTTGTTGCTCAACGACCGGTATGATCCGAATTGGCGCGTGTGGGTGGACGGCAAACCCGAACCGCTGTTGCGCTGCAATTACATCATGCGCGGTGTTTATTTGACGCCGGGCGCACACACGGTGGAATTCAAATTCTCGCTTCCCTCCGGCCCGCTTTACGTCAGCTTGTCGGCCATCGGTTTGGGAATACTGTTGTGCGGACTTTTGATGGTTTCAACCCGGCGAACCTCGTCCAGTTGAACTCCGTTGCCCGCGACCTGAACCTTACAACCCGGTCGGATGATCCAAAAAAGTCCACGGGATGTGAAACGTCCGGGATAAATGCGCCGCCAACGCCTTGACCCCGAACGTCTCCGTCGCATAATGGCCGCCGTAGAACACGTTGATGCCCAGTTCCTCGGCCAGAGCATACGTCCAATGCGGCCCCTCGCCGGTGATGAACGTGTCCACCCCTTCGGCAGCCGCCAGCTTTAAATCGTCGCCCGCGCCGCCGGTCACCACCCCGATGCGCCGGCAAATGTCTCCGCCCCCGGGAATAATACGCGGCTTTGCGCCGGTTGCCCGCGCCAGCCGCCTCGCCAGTTCCGCACGGGAAAGGCTCAGGCGGGTTTGAAAACCGATGGTCTGGCCGTGCGTTTGAAAAAACGGTTTTAAGTTTTTGAAGCCGAGCGCGGCGCAGAGTTGCGCGTTGTTCCCCAGTTTGGGATGCGCGTCGATCGGGAGATGCGAACTGTAAACCGCCAGGTTGTTCTGGATCAACCGCCGGAGCAATTCGTGTTTTTTGCCCGTCCAGGGGTGTGACGGCGACCAAAACAAACCGTGATGGACGAGGAGCAGGTCCGCCCGGGCGGCGATGGCGAGTTTCACGGTGGCAAAACTCGCGTCCACGGCGGCGGCCAGACGGCTGACCGTGCCCGCATTTTCCACCTGCAACCCGTTGACCGCGCCGTCGTAATCGCCGATTTCCCCGGTACGAAGAATTTTGTCGCAATGAGCAATCACGGCAGCGAGTGAAATTTTCGGCATGGCGCGATGTAAACAAAATTTCTCCAGACTGCAAAGCCCGAAGCGTCTTGAAAATTTTTCATTCCCTTTGTTGATTTCTGCGCAGGGAATTCTATAGTTCGCTCGAATTCATGAGATGAGCGATTCAACCGACGCAAACCCGCCGTGGAACATTGACGCGGCGCGCGCCCTTTACAACATTCACCGCTGGGGCGCGAAGTATTTCGACATCAACGAGGCCGGCCACGTCGTGGCGCGCCCCCAGCAGGACGCGGGCGTGGCGGTCGATTTGACGGACGTGACCGAGGAAGCCCGGTCGCGCGGGCTGAAATTTCCCCTGCTCATCCGGTTTCAGGACATTTTGCGGCATCGCGTCGAGACGTTGAATCAGGCGTTTCGCAACGCCATCACGGAATACAACTATCAGGGCCGGTATCGCGGCGTGTTCCCCATCAAGGTGAACCAGCTGCGCGAAGTCGTGGAGGAGATTCTCGACGCCGGCAAGCCCTTCGAATTCGGCCTGGAAGTCGGCAGCAAACCGGAACTGTTCGCCGGCCTGGCGCTGCAAAACCAGATGGGCTGCCTCATCGTCTGCAACGGCTACAAGGATGCGGATTTCATCAAAATGGCCATGCTCGGCATCAAGCTGGGCAAAACGGTCATCATGGTCGTCGAAAAATTGGAGGAACTGCGGCAGATCATTACGATCTCAAAACAGGCCGGCGTCGAACCGCTCATCGGCATCCGCGCCCGGTTGTTGAGCAAGGGCGCCGGTCGCTGGGCCGAAAGCGGCGGCGAAGACGCAAAGTTCGGCCTGAGCACGGCGGAAATTTTGGAGGCGACGGAAATGTTGAAGGCGGAAAACCTCGGCCACTGCCTCAAGCTGCTGCATTTTCACATCGGCTCGCAGGTCCCGGATATTTTGACGGTGAAAAAGGCCGTCCAGGAGGCTGCGCGTTTTTATGCCAAGCTCCACAAGATGGGTTTCCCGATTTCGTATCTCGACGTCGGTGGCGGCCTGGGCGTGGATTACGATGGCAGCCGCTCGGCGTTTGACAGCTCGACCAATTACACCCTGCAGGAATACACCAACGACGTGGTCTTCTACATCGCCGACGTGTGCAACGCGGAAAACGTCCCGCACCCGGACATCATCAGCGAAAGCGGACGCGCCATCGTCGCGCATCACAGCGTCTTGATCGTGGAAGTATTCGGCGCGATTGAAAAAATCCGGCCCGGCCAGTTTTTGAAATACGGCGACCGCGAACACGCGCTCGTGAAAGAGCTGCTCGAAATCCGGCAGAACCTGCCCAAGCTCAACAAGCTCGAGGCCTATCACGATGCGCTCGAGCGCCGGGATGACGCGCAACACATGTTCACGCTCGGCGTGCTGGATTTGCCCGACAAGGCGAAAATTGAAGACCTTTACTGGCAGATCAGCCGCGCCGTCGTCGACCATTACAAGGGCCAACCCTACGCGCCCGAGGAAATCCGGCTGTTGGAAGACAGTCTCGGCGACCAGTACCTCTGCAATTTTTCCGTCTTCCAATCCTTGCTCGATCACTGGGCGCTGGACCAGCTGTTCCCCATCATGCCCATCACGCGGCTCAACGAACGCCCGACCTGTGAAGGCACGCTCGTGGACATCACCTGCGATTCCGACGGGCAGGTCAACAAGTTCATCGATTTTCGCGACGTGCGCGACACCCTGCCACTGCACAAGCTCAACACCAATGGCAACGGCCTGCTCGAACCGTATTACATCGGGTTTTTCCTCATGGGCGCGTATCAGGACATCATGGGCGACCTCCACAACCTGTTTGGCCGCGTCAATGAGGTCCATGTTTTTCTCGAACCCGACGAGCCGACCGGTTATTACATCGAGGAAATCATTGAAGGCAACACCATCATCCAGTCGCTCGCCGCGGTGCAATACGACGAAAATGAACTGAAGCGCCAGATGAAGGCGCAGATTGACGAGGCCATCAAATCCGACCGCATGAAACCGTCCGAGGCCATGCGGTTGCTCGATGACTATGAACGTGGTTTGAAGGCTTACACCTACCTTTCGTTTTGACCGGAACCCCCAATCCCGAAACCGAGGCCCGAAACAAGGCTGAATTGCTTCGCTCGCTCGGACGTCTCGCCCGCGGTTTGTCCGCGTTGTTCTGGGGCCTGCCCGTCTCGTTGGTCATCTGCGTGGAAACGGCCAAAACGGATTGGTTGAAATCGTTTGGCCTCATCCCCGCGCTGACCACCACCAGCCTGTTGATTTTTGGGCTATGGCAGATGAGCGATTTTCGAAAGCTGGAACGCCCCTGGCGCAATGCGCTGGACCGCGCGAAACTCCTTGGCCTGGTCATCGTCGGGCTTTGTCCGTTTCTCTACTGGCACAACCGGGTGCCGCGGGAAATCTTTTTCACCGCCGCCGTTTTGGCGCTGGTCCTGTCAGCGGTGCTGTTTTTGTTCAGCTTGAACGTCGTCCTGAAACAGCTCGGCGCGATGTTGCCGGACGAAACCCTTCGACACGAGACCGTCCTGTTCACCCTGCTCAATCGCTGGCTGCTGACCTTTCTGTTGTTGTTGGGCACCGCTTATGCGGCCCTGCTGCACGGGTTACAAATACCGCCGGAATTTGGCATCGTCGTTGTCTGGCTCGACCGGCTCGGTCTGTGGTTGCTCACTTTTTTTGCCTTGTTGCCGCTCGCCATGACCATGGCGTTGCTCTGGAAAACCAAGGAAACCATCCTCGACAGCGTCTTTGACGCGAAGTGAAATGCGTGAAATGTCTTCGGACGTTGCCGCCCTTTCACGCATCACGTTTTACGTTTCACGTTCAATCCTGGATGTTAAAATCCTTTTGCAATGAAAACTGACGCACTGTCTCAAATGGGCCGCCGCACCGCGCCGCCGCCCATCTCCTGGCTCATGCAAACTGCGCTGTCGCGGCCCCAATTGATATCGCTCGCCGCCGGTTTCACCGACAACGCCACGTTGCCCGTCGAAATTTCGCGCCGGCTGCTCAACCGGGTTCTACGCTCGCCCCAAACCGGCCGGCCCGCACTGCAATACGGCATTACCGCCGGCGAAACCCGGCTGCGCCGGCTCACGGCGCAGCATTTGCAAAAAATCGACACGGTGGCTGCGACGCCCTCGTCGCAAGCCCGGCGACGGGGCGTCGCTGCCACGCATTCACCCGACCGCGTGATGATTACCGGCGGTTCGCAGCAACTGCTTTACATGACCCTCGAAGCGCTCTGCGACGAAGGCGACATCGTCCTGGTCGAAGACCCGACGTATTTCGTGTTCCTGAGCATCCTCCAAAGCCGCGGCCTGCGCGCACGCGGCGTCCGGCTTGAACGCGACGGCCTGGACTTGACACACCTCGAAACCGTTTTGCAACGGCTTGATAAATCCGGCGAAATCCGCCGCGTCAAGGCGCTCTACCTCATCAGCTATTTTCAAAACCCGACCGGCGTCACGACCAGCTTCGAGAAGAAACGCGGTGTTTTGAAGCTGCTGAAAAAAATCGAACGCGCCGCCGGACATCCGATTTATCTGCTCGAAGACGCCGCCTATCGCGAATTGCGATTCAATGGCCCCGACATCAAATCTGCGCTTATGGTGCCGGGCGCGGCGGACCGCGTGATTTACACCGGCACTTACAGCAAACCCTATGCGCCCGGCGCGCGCGTAGGCTTCGGCCTGTTGCCCGAACCGCTTTTTACGGCCGTCCAGCGCATCAAGGGCAACCACGATTTCGGCACGGCAAACCTGTTGCAACAGCTCCTCGCCGGCGCGCTGGAAACCGGCCTTTACGACCGGCACGTGGCGAAAATTGAAAAACGCTACGGGCAAAAGGCGCGCGTGATGAAGCAGGCGCTCGCGGAGCATTTTCCACCAAACGTGGAAATCTGGGAAGCCGGCGGTGGACTTTATTTCTGGGCGCGATTGCCGAAGAACGTTTCCACCGGCGTGAAATCAAGAGTGTTCCAGACCGCGCTGAAAAACGACGTGCTCTACGTGCCCGGCGAACTTTGCTACGCCGCCGATCCGGCACGCAAAAAGCCGGACCACGAAATGCGCCTCAGCTTCGGCAGCGCGAGCGAGAAAAACATCCGCAAAGGCATCAAGCAGCTGGGCACGGTGTTGAGGAAGTTGGTTTGAAACAGATCGGCAAACGGATTGAAGCCGGGCTTAATGTCGATTCCACCATCGCATTGATTTTGTGTTTAATTCAAAAGCTATTACTTCCTCATTTTTGAATAATTAGCCAAAGCGGAAGTGTGCATTTTCCAGTAGGAATGTTTCTTTTTCGGCGCAAGTTTTGAGAAATTTAATTTCGACGTGATAAAAACCCTGATTGTATCTTCCGCGTCCACAACAATCGCAAAATAAGGGATGCAGCCGAATGCCTCGCAGGCGGCATCCATCTTTGTAAAATCACCGGAATGGATTGTGACTGATTCGCGTTCGGTTCCCTTAACCCTCGTCCTAGTTTTAACAGAAATTCCCATCAGTTCTTGAGTCGTTGGATTTCGTGAGATAATGTCAATTCCAGTGTGGTCAACACTGGCACATTCAAATCCGCTTTTCGAAAGCCAGTATAGAACGAGCGCTTCGCCAAAATCGCCGGCAATTTTTGAGTGCCTTGAACTTTTCATAAGGCATTGCGAATTTATCCCGGCGGCCATTTCATGTAGCGGCCACCAAGGATATGAATATGCAAATGTGGCACGGTTTCGCCGCCATCCGCGCCATTGTTGATTACCAGCCGGTAGCCGCCTTGGGCCAGACCCAGTTTCCCGGCCACTTCGGCGGCCTTGAACAACAGGTAACCAAGCAGTTGCTGGTCTTCGGCCTTTGCCTCGGCCACGCGCGGAATTGGTTTCTTCGGAACAATCAAGGCGTGGGTTGGCGCCTGCGGATGGATGTCACGAAACGCGAGCACCAGATCGTCTTCGTAAACGATTTGGGCCGGAATTTCGCGGGCGATGATCTTTTCGAAAAGCGTTTTGCTCATATTTTTCTTGCGGCAAGTGACAGGTGACACGTGACAAGAAACGCACGTTCATCTCGTGTCACTTGTCACGCGTCACGTCTCATTCCACCACCAGCGCGCAGTCGTTTGGCTCCGGTTCGGCGGTGAGGCATTGGCGCAGATACTCGACGATGTGGTCCCGCAATTTGTCGCAACGGCTGCTCCACCGGCGCGCGCCGGCCAGTTGTTTGACGCAGCCGCGCAGACCGCGAAAACGCAGCACGCGTGGCGACTGACGGAGCTGGGTGCGGAGCTCGTTCCGCAAGCGCGGGAAGAAAAACAGTTCGAAGCTGTCGCCGGATTCCTTGGCCATCAGACCCAGGTCGGTTTCAATGGTTCCCCGCGAGCGCGATTCAACCGCGCCGGCGCGGATGGTGAAGCCGAGATTGCGCAGGACCTTTTCCAGGGCGCCGGCAAACTCGCCCACCGTGACGCTTTCGCGGCACAGTTCGGCTTTGAAATAGTGAAATACGGACGCGGCGGCGTGGCGCAACACTTCAGGGTCGAGCAGGCAGTCGGCGCCGCCGACCAGTTCAACGGAAATCATTTCCGCCGAGCAAGGCACGCTCTCGCCGTTGGTCAGTTGAAACAGCAGGCATTCGGACAACAAGGCAATCATTGGCGGGCCTCCAGTTTCTTGACTTCATGAACGAAATCCGTGGCTTCCTGAAAGCGGCGATAGACGCTGGCGAAGCGAACGTAGGCGACATCGTCAATGTCGCGCAGGCCGTCCATGACCGATTTGCCGACGAATTCAGCCGGCACTTCGCTCTCAAATTTATCGGTCACGGCGGCAACAATGTGATCGGCCAGATCTTCCATGGTTTGCGGTGTCACGGGGCGTTTCTGGCAGGCCTTTTTGATGCCGGACAGGAGTTTCTCCCGCGAAAACTCCTCATGCCGTCCGTCGCGTTTGAGCACCATCAAGCCTTCCCGCTCAACTTCCTCGTAGGTCGTGAAACGGTGCCCGCACTGGGTGCATTCGCGGCGGCGGCGAATCGTGGCTCCTTCGCGCGACGCGCGCGAATCAATGACCTTATCTTCCTGACAGCCGCACTTGGGACAACGCATAAAGCCACTGCTAATTGTGGCTGCTCCCTTGTATCATACAAAGTTTTGTGGTGTCAAGCAGCGGTTGGCCTTACATACGAAGCGAACCCAGTTGGAACCCTGCTTAAACGTCGCTCTATTTCGCTAAGTCCAATTTGAAGAAGCCAAATCGTAACAAAAATCCCAAAAATGTTTAATTTCATGCTTGGTTATTGTCGCAAGGGATTTTTCCATCTCTTGATATTCTTTCCATGCCTTTTCCAGTTTGATGCGGTTGCGTTTGAACAAAACCCGCTTCAATTTTGTGATGTAAAGTTTCATGTCGGAAGATTTGACGCGATATGTAAGGCTGGCATCGAACTGATCCGATTCGAGCATCAGTCTATTCTGGTCTATCATGTTCAAAAAGTCTTCCCTGGTATTGGCTCGCCCAGTCCACCAATTTTGGAAGACGCCCAACAAGCCAGCCAAAACAGCCCCGATAATCAGGTAAAGAGCGCCCCATTTAGAATCTTGGCTCATAAATCTTTCTGGTTCATGGCTTTTCCGATCTGGTATTTTTGTTATTTCATCGGTCGGCGCATTGGTGGAATGATTTCAAAAAGGAAGATTGAAAGATGGGAAAAACAAGTCAATACTACAGATTGTGACAGCTAAAAAACCACGCAACAAGGGATTAACACTTCACCCCATGAAGGTAAATGACGCTTTGCGGGTGATGTTGAACACGCCGCCGATGAAGAAAAAGAAGCGCGCCAGCAGTTAGACGGCTATCTCCAGCTTTGCGATTTAACGCTCCAAACGTAGAGTTGTTTTGACCCATCTTCACTGTAGGCGAAACCCGGCTGATTCGTGTTTGCGGGAATTATTTTTTCAGTGTTTGGATCATTTATGTAAAGCACAATTTGGGGCAATTGTGCAGCGTTTCCCTTGATTGCCGATCCCAAGCTTTCAAGCCTTTCCTTGTAGGCTTGAACTGTCTCTGATTTAAGCTGTAAATCCCCTTCAAAAATACCCCAGCACACCAAAAACGATACGACACAAACCACAGCGAAACTAAATGGAGCGGCCTTAATCACTTGAAGTTCCTTTCTGATTTCGTGCAAAAGGCCAAGCGAATTGGACATGGGATAAAGTGTCCGCGAAAGCCTGGCAATGAGGCAAGTGAAACTTTCACACCGCGACCGCCTGACGGTATTTCAGCCGCTTTCCAGCTGTTCGGGCAACCGCTTCTTGAAACCGCTCACCGTCCGTCAGCTTCCGGGTATTCCAACGAAATGAAAATTCATCGCAATAACGGTGCAAATGCTCCTTGCTGATGTGGTGAAATGCGCCAGTGACACCTCGCTTCAAAAGGCTGAAAAACGATTCACAATGGTTGACGTGGACTTTCGAGCCGTCCGCTTTTTCGCGGATAAACTCTTTTTGCCGATGGTTCACGGCCTGACGTTTTATGTCCGGCAGATAAACTGTCTTGTAACGCGGGTTGGAATCGGTGTTGACGGTTGAACCACGGGCGATGTTGTCCCGCATGAAAGGCCCGATGTTGCGATGGGTGAGGCCAGCGCAACGATTCAAGCAATCCACGCGCCTTGTCCTCATCGCTGTAATCGGCAAACAGCGTGGCGAGGTTCAATTCCTCTTTATAAGTTGGATTCGTTTTCATCGTTTTGTAGTGTGTTCTGAACATTATGACCGGACTTGAAGCCATTCCCAAAATTTCCGCCCTTACGATTCAACTTATTGAGCGAGTCAAGGACAGCAAGACAGCGATTCTCGTCACGCAAATACAAACGCTCAATCAAACGGTTCAGGCGAGCCATTTTGCGGCGGAAAAGGAATTGTCTAAATTGAGAGCGAAGATTGCCAAAATGAAGGCAAAACACGCTAAAAAAGTAAGAGCACTTAAGTCCGAACATATAAAGCAAATAACGGATTTGAAGCAGCAGATTTCGCTGGTTAAAGAGCGTTATCCGCAGCCGGGATTGAACCACAATTTTTAACCATAAAAGATTTCTCATTCATGGGTTTGTAAGCTATGTCAGTCCTGCAGCGGTCATGGGGTTATTACAAAAGTTATTCACCGGCAGCAGCCATTCCAAACCAGGTCAAAGCCGCCCATTGCCCCGCTTGTGATGGTCGCGGAAACCTGCTATGGTCATTCTGGTTTTGGAAGGGCGGAGAATCGCTTCCGGCGCGAGCCGGGGGAGGAAAGTCCGAACACCAAAGGGCGCGATGCCGCGTAACCCCGAAAGCCTTCGGGGATACACGCGGGCGGAAAGTCGAGAGGCTTTCCGACGGACAGTGCCACAGAAAACAGACAGCCTCCGGCGTGAGCCGGCGGTGATGGTGAAAAGGTGCGGTAAGAGCGCACCGCGCGAAGCGCAAGCGACGCGGCACGGAAAACCCCATCGGGTGCAAGGCCAAATAGGGAATCCCGGAGCGGCCCGCTCCAGGTTTCGCGAAAGCGAAACGGATTCCGGGTATCGGCTGCTGAGACAAATGATTCTCTCCATCCGCAAGGGTGCAGACAGAATTCGGCTTACAGCCCTTCCAAAACCAATTTTGATTCGCCCGCCGCGGGCGCAGCTCAGCGGTTCGTATTCTTCCGCCAATCCAAACCTGTTCCCTTGCCGCCCGGGCGGATCGTCCGGGGCGCGCTTTTCTCAAGCACGACCGGCTCGCTTTCATTTCCAACCCGATCCAACGCGCTGACCGCGATGACGTCCGGCGGGGAGCTGAAAAAAGTTCGCGCGGTTTGATTCGCGGGCAGAAATTCCGTCGTCCAGACCCCATCGGTCCGGAATTGCAAAACCCATAACCACACGGGTTCGCCGCCGGAGTCTTCCCAATGCGCCTGGGGACCGGAACTCTCATTCGTGACCATCAGCTTCGGCTGGTCCGGCGGAATGGAATCCAGCCACGGCGACGCCGGCACGAGCGCGGACTGCGGATACTGGGCGCGAAGAACGTCAGCCAGCTCGCGATTTTCCATCAGGGCGCGCAGGTGATAGAAAATTTCCCCATTGGCGCCGGATTGTTTGCGCACCACCAGAATTTGCCGCGCGATTTCATCCGGTTTCCATCGGGTGCCGACGTTGACCACGTTCAAGCTCGGCCAGAGATGGCGGTGTTTGACATTTTGTCCCGACCACCAGTTGAGCAGGACGGGAAAGCTTTGCTGCGGTGAATCCACCGGCCAGTATAGTTGCGGCGACAGATAATCCAGCCAGCCGTTGGCCAGCCACAGGCGCGAATCCGCGTCCAGTTTCGCGTACGCATCCAAACCCTGAACCTGCCTGGGAAAACCCGGACGCCAGATGCCGAACGGACTGATGCCAAACTTCACCCACGGTTTCAGCGCCCCGATGGAACGATGGACGTCCTGGACGAATTGATTGACGTTCGCGCGCCGCCACACATCGCGGCTCATGCCGCCGGCCGCGCCGAATTTCCGCCAGCTGGCGTCGTCGGGAAAATCCAGGTTGCGTCCCGCCGCATCCTTGTCCGGATAGGGATAAAAATAATCGTCAAACGTGACGCCATCCACGTCGTAGCGTCGCACCACGTCCATCACGACGCTTAAAACGTGTTCGCGCGCGGCGGGTTCGCCGGGGTCGAGCCAGAGCAGACTGCCATAGCGGCGGACCAGTTCGGGATGGGTGCGGGAAATGTGATCCAACGCCACCGGGGACCTGGCCTGGGCGGGCGGGAGCGACACGCGAAACGGATTGAACCACGCGAACAATTCCAGGCCGCGCTTGTGCGCCTCCGCGATGGCGAAGGCGAGCGGATCGTAAAGCGGCTGCGGCGCCCGGCCCATCGTACCGGTCAAAAATTCCGACCACGGTTCGAGGGGCGAGGCATACACGGCATCGGCCATCGGGCGGACCTGAAAGATTACCGCGTTCAACTTAAACTGCACGGCGCGGTCCAGCAGCGCGATCAATTCGGCCTTTTGGTCCGCGACACTGAGGCCGGGCTTGGACGGCCAATCCAGATTCGCGACCGTGGCGATCCAGGCTCCGCGAAATTCGCGCAGGGGCGCCGGCGGGCTGACGATCGCCGGCTCATAAGTTGCGTCCGCCGCGAACAGCACGGCCGAGGTCAGACAAAGGAATGCGGACAAGATTTTAATTCGAGCGGTCATTGCATGGCGCGCTCAGATTTAGACGCGGTTGCCTGTCCTTTGGCAAAACAAATTTGCCATGGAGTCGGAAAGACCCGGCGCTTTGAAACAAATTGATCTTCCCCGCGGCCTTTTGATTTTGGTGCCGATGGGTCCGGAGATTTGACAAAATGCCGCTACATTTTTATTCCCCTACGCATCAATCTCTTACGTGGCGGATTTCGTTGGAGATTTGACAAAGCGAGACGAAGATGGTTGTGTTCTTCCGTTGCAGCCTAAATCCGGCTTCCTTCCTGAGGCCGGATGCGGGAGACCCAGATTCCTCAAGATCGCTTGAGGACGGGGCGAACGGCGCGCGGTAACGCGAGCCAAGGCCACTTTCAAGGCCAAGCCCGTCAGCTAATCTCGTAGGCATTTGGAAGGGCGAGCCTCTGAGCCGCGAAGTCCGCGGCCTTCAAGTTCACCCAGATATAAACCGGCGGGTGTGGTCGTGGTTTGAACCGCGGTCGCATTGGCCTGCTGAATGGTAATTATGCTGGATACGATATATATCGGGTTGATGGTGCTGTTCTTCGCCGCTTTCGCGCTCTATGCGCGCGGCTGCGAAAAACTTTAGGACCTTTATGGAAAATCTCATTCTGGGAATCATTTCCGTCGCGCTTTGCGTGTACCTCATCGTGGCCATGCTCTGGCCGGAAAAATTTTAACCTGTTGCCATGAACGCCCATCAATGGTTGGAACTCGCGCTTTACATCGGCGCGCTTGTCCTGGTCACCAAACCGCTCGGGTTGTATCTCAACCGCGTGCTGGATCCGAACGGCCGCACCTGGCTCGACCCCATTTTGCGGCCCCTGGAAAAACTCACCTACCGCGTGCTTGCAGTTGATTCCGCCAGGGAACACGACTGGAAACTATACACCTTCGCCGTGCTGCTGTTCAGCCTCGTGAGTTGCCTTTTCACCTATGCCATTCTGCGCCTGCAACCATACCTGCCGCTCAATCCGCAACACTTCGGCGCGTTGTCACCACATCTCGCCTTCAACACCGCCGTCAGCTTCACCACCAACACCAACTGGCAGAGTTATGGCGGTGAAAACACGATGTCGTATCTCTCGCAAATGGTCGCGCTGGCCATCCATAATTTTTTCTCCGCGGCCGTCGGCATCGCCATCGCGGCGGCGCTGGTGCGCGGCATCGCGCGGCACACGGCGCAGACCATCGGCAACTTTTGGGTGGACCTGACACGCATCACGTATTATCTGCTGCTGCCCATTTGCCTCGTGCTCGCAGTTTTCTTCGTGTCGCAGGGCATGATTCAAAATTTCAAGCCTTACACCACCGCGAAGCTGATGGAGCCGCAAACGGTTTCCGTCCAGAAGACCGATGCGAACGGCAAACCGGTCGTGGACGCCAGGGGCAATCCGGTGATGGAAAACCAGACCCTCGATACGCAGACCATCGTCCAGGGCCCGATGGCGTCGCAGGTCGCCATCAAAATGCTTGGCACCAACGGTGGCGGTTACACCAACGCCAACGCCGCGCATCCGTTCGAAAACCCGACACCGCTGTCAAACTTTCTGCAAATGCTAGCGTTGTTGTGCATCGGCAGCGCATTGACCTATCACCTCGGCCGTGAAACCAAAAATCAAAGGCACGGCTGGGCAGTCTGGTCGGCGATGTTCGCGATGTTTCTTGCCGGGGTGCTTGTCTGCTCGTGGGCGGAGGCGCGCGGCAACCCGATTCATCAGCAACTGGGGGTCGCCGCGGCCGGCGGCAACATGGAAGGCAAGGAGGTCCGCTTCGGGATTCTGGATTCCGCGCTGTTTGCCACGGTGACCACCGACGCCTCGTGCGGCGCCGTGAATTCCATGCACGACTCGTTCACGCCGCTCGGCGGCCTTGTGCCGCTCTTCAACATCCAGACCGGCGAGGTGATTTTCGGCGGCGTCGGCGCGGGACTTTACGGCATGTTGATTTTTGTCGTCCTCACGGTGTTCATCGCCGGGCTGATGGTTGGGCGCACACCGGAATATCTCGGCAAAAAAATCGAGGCCTACGACGTGAAGATGGTGCTGCTGGCGTTCGTGATTCTTGCCTTCATCATTCTCGGCTTCACCGCCTGGGCGTCGGTGAGCAACTGGGGCACCTCCAGCCTGGCCAACCAGGGACCGCACGGCTTGAGCGAAATTCTCTACGCCTATACGTCCGGCGCGGGCAACAACGGCAGCGCCTTCGCCGGTCTCAATGCGAACACGCCGTGGTATGACACGACGCTCGGCGTCGACATGCTGCTCGGCCGCTTCGGCATGATTGTGCCGCTGCTCGCGCTCGCCGGGTCGCTCGCAAGGAAAAAAATCATTCCCGCCAACGCCGGAACTTTTCCGGTCACCGGCATCACGTTTGTCGCGTTGCTCGTCGGCACGGTGATACTCGTCGGTGCGCTTACGTTTCTGCCCGCGCTCACGCTGGGCCCGATTGTCGAACATTTCCTGATGCTGAAAGGCAGCCAGTTTTAACCCGCATTGTATGCCCATGAAATCCGTATCCGTTTTTGACCCGAAGATTCTCGTCCCGGCCGTCGGCGACGCCTTTAAAAAGCTCGACCCGCGGCTGATGGTGAAAAATCCCGTCATGTTCGTCACGCTGGTCGGCGCGGCGATCTGCACCGTGGATGCCTTCCGGTCACACGGCCAGACCCTGTTCGTCGCGCAAATCGCCGTGTGGCTTTGGTTCACCGTCTTGTTTGCGAATTTTGCCGAAGCCGTCGCCGAAGGCCGTGGCAAGGCGCAGGCCCGGGCGCTGCGCCAGACCCGCACCCGCACGAACGCAAACAAATTCAACGCCAACGGCTTGATCGAAATCGTGGACGCCGCCTCGCTTCGAAAAAATGACCTGGTTCTGGTCCGCGCCGGCGAAGTCATCCCGGCCGACGGCGAGGTCATCCTCGGCGCGGCGTCGGTGGACGAATCCGCCATCACCGGCGAATCCGCGCCGGTCATTCGTGAAACCGGCGGCGACCGCAGCGCCGTCACCGGCGGCACACGGGTGCTCTCCGACGAAATCAAAATCCGCATCACGGCCAATCCCGGCGAAGGTTTTCTGGATCGCATGATTTCCCTGGTCGAAGGCGCGAGCCGCCAGAAAACGCCAAACGAAATTGCGCTCACGATTTTGCTTGCCGCACTCACCGTCGTTTTTTTGCTCGCGGTCATCACGCTGAAGCCATTCGGCATTTACTCCGGCGTGAATTTTTCCGACACCGTCCTCATCGCGCTGCTGGTTTGCCTGATTCCGACGACCATCGGCGGCCTTTTGAGCGCCATCGGCATTGCGGGCATGGATCGCCTGCTCCAGCGCAACGTGCTCGCGATGAGCGGGCGCGCGGTGGAAGCCGCCGGCGACGTGGACGTGCTGCTGCTCGACAAGACCGGCACCATCACGCTCGGCAACCGCCAGGCGACCGCCTTTTTGCCCGCGCCCGGCGTGACGGAACTGGAACTCGCCGACGCCGCGCAACTGGCGTCGCTGGCCGACGAAACGCCCGAAGGCCGCAGCATCGTGGTGCTCGCCAAGCAATTCGGCATCCGCGCCCGGACGATTCACGAACTGCCCGGCGCGCAATTTGTTGCGTTCACAGCGCAAACCCGGATGAGCGGCGTGAATGTTGAGGGCAAACAAATCCGCAAGGGTTCGGCGAACGCCATCCGGCATTTTACCGGCGGAATGTTTCCCGCGGAAATCGAAAGAATCGTGGAGGCGATTTCGCTTTCCGGCGGCACGCCGCTCGTCGTCGCCACCCGCGAACGCGCGCTCGGGGTGATTCATTTGAAGGACATCGTGAAAGGCGGGCTCGCCGACCGCTTCAAGCGCTTTCGCGCCATGGGCATCCGCACGGTGATGATTACCGGCGACAACAAACTGACCGCCGCCGCCATCGCGCAGGAGGCGGGGGTGGACGATTTTCTGGCCGAGGCCAAACCGGAGGACAAGCTCGCCTTGATTCGCCACGAACAGCAGGGCGGCCGGATGATTGCGATGATTGGGGACGGCACGAACGACGCGCCCGCGCTCGCGCAGGCCGACGTAGGCGTGGCCATGAACACCGGCACCCAGGCCGCCAAGGAAGCCGGCAACATGGTGGATCTCGACTCGAATCCGACCAAGCTGCTGGAGATCATTGAAATCGGAAAGCAGCTGCTCATCACGCGCGGCGCGCTCACAACCTTCAGCATCGCCAACGACGTGGCCAAATATTTTGCCATCATTCCGGCGATGCTCATGGTGACCTTTCCCGTCATTGCCCCGCTGAACATCATGCACCTGCACAGCCCGGACAGCGCGATTTTGAGCGCCGTAATTTTCAACGCGCTCATCATCATCGCGCTGATTCCGCTGGCGTTGCGCGGCGTGAAATTCCGTCCGCTGGGCGCGGCGCAAATCCTGCGCATCAACCTGCTCGTTTATGGCGTCTGGGGCGTCATCCTGCCATTTATCGGCATCAAACTCATTGACCTCATCATCGCCGGCCTGCATCTCGCATGATTCAACCCCGGAAAAATATGAAAAATATTCTCACTGAACTCGGCCGTTCGCTGGTGGCGACCATTTTCTTTGCCATCCTCCTGTGCGGCCTGTATCCGCTCGTCGTTTTCGGCGTGTCCCAGCTGCTGTTCCCGCACCAGGCCAATGGCAGTTTGCTGGTGGACAAATCCGGCGTGGTGCGCGCGTCGGCGTTGCTGGCGCAAAATTTCACCGGCGCGCAGTATTTCCATCCGCGCCCGTCGGCGGCCGGCGCGAACGGATTTGACGCCACCAGTTCCAGCGGCAGCAATCTGGGTCCGACGTCATCCAATCTGGTGGCCAATATCACGCAAAATATCGCCACCTACCGTTCCGACAACGGCCTCGCGACGAACGCCCCGGTTCCCGCCGACGCCGTGACCGCGTCCGGCAGCGGCCTCGACCCGCACATCAGCCCGGCCAACGCGGATCTGCAGGTTCCGCGCGTGGCCAAGGCACGCGGCCTTTCCGAGGACCGCGTGCGTGAACTGGTGAAACAGAACACGGATGGACGCGACCTCGGCGTCTTCGGCGAGCCACGCGTAAACGTGATGACCTTGAACTTCGCGCTCGACGGCCTGGCGGGCAAATGAACGCAAAAAAATTGTGAGTGCCGCATTACTTAACCTGCTGCTGATCCTGGCCTATTTTTTGATTGGCGCAGCCGGCATCATTTTTCCTTTAGGCTGGGCGTTGAAGCGGTTCGGCCCGCCAAAGTGAGTTGGACTCCGCCAAGGAGGTGGATCGGCTGGCAATGGGAAGGGAGCGCGGCAGGTTGCCCGATACCCTAACGGGGCTGGCGCCTTCAGCCATTTGAATGCGTGCCAATTCGTGAAATTCGTCCCAGGACTTTGCCGCTTGGCGTTGAATTCCCGGCTGCAAATCAAACTTCGCGCTCGACCCGTTGCTGCGGAAATAGTTTCTTGGAGGCATGGAATTGCCCGCTGACGACCGCTTGAAACCGGAGGATTTTCTCCGGCTCATCGAACGGAGCCGTCTGGGAAAACTGAAGATTTATCTCGGGCACGCGGCGGGGGTCGGCAAAACCTATGCGATGCTCGAAGAGGCGCATCGCCTGAAAAAAGCCGGCGTGGACGTGGTCGTCGGCTGGGTGGATACCCACGGTCGCAAGGAAACCGAGGAGCTGATTGGCGATCTGGAAATCGTCCCGCGCAAAAAAGTCCCGCATGCGGGCGGCACGGTGGAAATCCTGGACGTGGAAGCCATCTTCAAGCGCTATCCCACCGTTTGCATCGTGGACGAATTGCCGTTCACCAACGTCGCCGGCTCGCACAATCCGAAGCGCTACCTGGACGTGCAGGAATTGCTGCAGGCCGGCATCAACATCATCACGGCGATGAACATCCAGCATCTCGAAAGCCTGCATGACACCGTGTTGCGCGCGACCGGCGTGGACGTGCGCGAGCGGGTGCCCGACCGCTTTGTGCTGGAGGCCGACCAGATTGTAAACATTGACCTGACGTCCGAGGAACTGCGCGAGCGGCTGCGGCAGGGGAAGATTTATCCGGCAGACCGCGCCGCCGACGCGATGGGGAATTTTTTCACAGAAAACAATCTGAACGCGCTGCGCGAACTGACCTTGCGCGAAATCGCGTCCGCGCTCGACCGGCGTCCCCGCACCGGCGCCACGCCCCCGCCCGAGGTCAGCGAAAAAATCGCCGTGTTCATCAGCACGAATCCCGTCACGACCGCGAAACTGTTGCGCACGGCCTCGCGCATTGCCGGCCGGTTGAACCGTGAATGGATGGCGGTCTATGTGCGGCGCAAAAAGGAAGACCCGGTGCGCATCGCATCGGATCTGCAACGGAAATTCATGCAGAACGTCCAGATGGCGACGGAACTGGGCGGCAGCGTCACCGTGCTGGACAACGAGGATGTCTGTGCCGCACTGTTGAAGTATTGCCGCGAAAACAAGATCAACCTCGTCGTGCTCGGCACCAGTGAGCGGCACTGGTGGCAGCTCACACGCCCGAACGTGATTGAATTTTTCATGCACCACGCGCCCGGCATTGACCTGCACATAGTGGATCCCAATGACTGAAGCCTAGCCGGAATCATAATATGACCATTGGTGAATGGTTCGTTGCCGCAAAAAACCTGGTGATTGGCCGGGGACGGAATTTTTCCGACACCAAACTGTTTCATAAAACGTCGCTGATCGCGCTGTTTGCGTGGGTCGGCCTGGGGGCGGACGGTTTGTCGTCGTCGTGCTACGGTCCGGAGGCGGCGTATGTGGCGCTGGGGCAGCACACGTTTTTGAGCCTGTTCGTCGCGGCAGCGGCGATCATCACCATCGTGGTCATTTGTGCGAGCTATTCGCAAATCATCGAGGCGTTTCCGAACGGCGGCGGCGGCTATGTGGTGGCGAGCAAGTTGTTGTCGCCAACGGCGGGTGTCGTTTCCGGCTGCGCGCTGATCGGGGATTACATCCTGACGATTGCCATCAGTGTGGCCAGCGGCACGGACGCCGTGTTCAGCCTGTTGCCGGAAAACTGGCTGGGATGCAAAACGGCGTTTGCCGCGGCGGGCATTGTTTTCCTGACCCTGCTGAATTTGCGCGGGGTCAAGGAATCGGTGGTGATATGGGTGCCGGTGTTCTTCGTTTTCCTGATTTCCTACGCCTTCGGCATCACGTACGGCATCGTTGCGCACGCCCATGAACTGCCCAATATGTTCCACGGGCTGGCGTTTGACGTGCATACGGATTATTCCCAGATTGGGTTGTGGGGGCTGATCGTGGTGGTGCTGCAATCCTACAGCATGGGCGCGGGCACTTACACCGGCATCGAGGCGGTCAGCAACAGCGTGTCCGTCTTGCGCGAACCACGCGTTCAGACTGGCAAACGCACGATGGTTTACATGGGCGCGTCGCTCGCGCTGGTCGTCGGCGGTTTGCTGGTGACGTATCTGCTTTTCCAGGTCGAGCCGGTGAAAGGCAAGACGTTGAACGCGGTGTTGTTCGAGCAAATCACCGGGTCGTGGCCGCCGGTGCTGGCGCATGGATTTGTCATCGCGGCGCTGGCTTCCTCCGCGGCGCTGTTGTTCATCGCGGCGCAAACCGGGTTTCTGGGCGGACCGCGCGTGCTGGCCAACATGGCGGCGGACCGCTGGATGCCCACGCGTTTTGCGTCGCTCAGCGACCGCCTGGTGACCCAAAACGGCGTGCTGTTGATGGGCGCGGCGGCGCTGGCGGTGGTGTTTTTCACCCATGCGGCGGTGAGCCTGCTCGTGGTGCTTTACAGCATCAACGTCTTCATCACGTTCACCCTTTCACAGCTCGGCATGGTGCGGCACTGGTGGTTTGAGCGGAGCCATCAGCCGGCCTGGAAATGGAAGCTGTTCCTGAACGGTTTTGGGATGCTGTTGACCGGCGGCATTCTGATTTCATTGTGCGTCGTCAAATTTTCCGAAGGCGGCTGGCTGACGATGCTGGTCACCGGCCTGTTGATTGCCGCATCCTTCTGGGTCAAACGCCATTACCAGCAGACCCAACATCAATTGCAGCGGCTCAACGACCTCGTCACGGCGGCCGGCATTGATCAGGCCACCACCAACGCCGAGGTTCCAACGTTAAAATGCAATCCCATGGCGCACACGGCCGTTTTTCTGGTCAATGGTTTCAACGGCCTCGGTCTGCACACCCTGCTGGCGGTGATTCGGATGTTCCCGAAGGTTTATCAAAACTTTGTCTTTCTGCAGGTCGGCGTGCTGGATGCCGGCAATTTCAAGGGAGTTCGCGAAGTGGAAAACCTCCGCGAACACTCGCGCCGGGAGGTGGAACGCTACGCCGCCTACATGCGCCGGCAGGGTTTCTACGCCGAGGCGCACTTTGGCCTCGGCACGGACGTGGCGGATGAGGCAGCCAAACTGTGTGAAGCAGTCGCCAAGCGTTTTCCGCAGTCACAATTTTTTGCCGGGCAACTGGTGTTCAAGGACGAGAGTTTGCTGACGCGCTGGCTGCACAATCATACCGTCTTTGAATTGCAGCGGCGGCTTTATCAAAACGGCCGCCCGATGCTCATCCTGCCGATTCAGGTCTAAGCCGGCTTCGCGCCCAGGATTTCCGCCGCGAATTTATCCGGGGCATCCGGCGTGACCACGACGACGCGGTCGGCGAAACGAAGCACGACTGAACGTTGCAGGTCGGTGGCGTAGAGCCGGTAATTGCCGAGTTTCCGGTTGCGAAACCGGCCGCAGAAGACGAACAAACCGCCAATGCCGCAGGCGCGAATCGAACCGGTCATGGCCAATGGATCCGGAGTGGCCGAGATGAGCGAAGCGAGATCCAGCGACGACGACCAGCCCAGCCGGTGAATCAGCAGCCTGCCCTCCGTCAACGTGTAACCGCGCACCATGAACAGGGCGCAACCCAGCAAAATGAGCGCCGGCAAAATAATCAGGCCAAGGCGCGCCGGCAACTGCCGCTGGGAAAGGCCGAACACACCCACCAGCACGATGCCCGTGAGCAGAACCACACAAAGCGCCGTAACGACTTTAAGCATCTTGCTCCACGGAGCAGCAAACGATTGGCGGGGGTTCACGCGTTGGTTTTGGTTGCCGCCACCCAGCGGGTTGGTTCAGAAATCCAGCGTCCCGCCGGGTTGCAGTAACTGCAGGGTTTTGCCACCCGCCACGACCGAGAAACAGGCGTGGCCGTAGGAAGTAACCTTCATGCCACCCCCCCCGCTCACGCCGCCGTGCTCATCTCCGGCTCTGACGTGTCAAGGAAGCCCTGCAAATGACGCACGCGCGTCGGGTGACGCAGCTTGCGCAGCGCCTTGGCTTCGATCTGGCGGATGCGTTCGCGCGTGACGTTGTACATCTTGCCGATTTCCTCGAGCGTGCGTTCGTAGCCGTCCAGCAGGCCGAAACGCATTTCCAGAATTTTGCGTTCACGTTCGGTCAGCGTCGTCAGCACGTCGCTCAATTTTTCACGAAGCAGGCTGTAACTGGTGACTTCGGACGGATTCTCCGCCGACTTGTCCTCAATGAAATCGCCCACACTCACGTCGCCGTCGTCACCAACGGGCGCATGAAGGGAAACCGGTTGTTGCGCCATTTTGAGCAGCGCGTGGATGCGCGCCACGGGCATGTGCATTTCGTCAGCCAGCTCTTCCGGGGTGGGCTCGCGGCCCAGTTCCTGGGTAAGCTGCTTCTGTGCGCGCCAGAGCTTGTTCATGATTTCGATCATGTGCACCGGGATGCGGATGGTGCGCGCCTGATCGGCGATGCTGCGCGTGATGGCCTGGCGGATCCACCAGATGGCGTAGGTGGAAAATTTGTAGCCGCGGCGATATTCAAATTTCTCGACGCCCTTCATCAAACCGATGTTGCCTTCCTGGATCAAATCGAGGAATGACTGGCCGCGGTTCGTGTATTTTTTGGCGACGGAAACAACCAGGCGCAGGTTGGCTTCGGCCATGTGGGTCTTGGCCCGGAGCCCTGCATCCGCGGCGGTTTTCAAGGCGCTGAACGCCCCGGCAAATTCCTCGCGGGGCATCCGCACGAATTGTTCCAGGGTCTGGATTTTGGCGCGTTCAGCCTCCATGGCGGTGCGGCGCTCATTGGTGACCCGCAATCCTTCAAGGTCCTGAATGTGCCGCAGGCTCGCCTGGAATTTTTCGTGGACGTTGCCGGCCACCACAATCATTTCCTCGACGACCTTTTGCTTGTAGAAAAATTTCTGGAAGGTCTCCTGCAACCGGGCGCCCAGCTTTTTCAACTCGCGCTGGAGCTTTTCCTTGCGGCCCTTCTGCAGGGCCTTTTGCCAGGTGGCATACTTCCCGTCCACCTTTTGGTCGAGCGTGCGGACCTTCTTGATGAGCCGGCGCAAATCGCGCAAATGACCTTCGCGATTGGCGATCTTTTTGTCGACGATCACCCGGTCAAAACGTTCCTTGGGTGGTTCGGACAAAAGTTTTTCCGCAATGGCAATGTGTTCCTTGGCCGCAAAGCCAAGGCTGTACACAATGCGCTTCATTTCGATTTCGGCCTCCTCGATGCGCTTGCAAATCTCAACCTCCTGTTCGCGGGTCAGCAGCGGCACCTTCCCCATCTGGTTCATGTACATGCGAACCGGGTCGTCCAGAATTTCCAGACGCGAATCCTCGTCCTGCTCTTCCTGGGGTTGCGCCGGCTCCGGCTGCTTGGCACGTTCGGCCTCCGCCTGGTCCATGACAATTTCAACGTCCAGACTGCGCAATTTGCTGAGCAGCGCGTCGAGATCCTCGGGGCTGAGATTGTCCGGCAACACATCATTGATGTCGTCGTAAGTGATGTAGCCATGCTCCTGCGCCAGATGCAGCAACGTCTTGACCGTCTCCGTCAGGTCCACGGTGGACTGGGTCGAAGCCGGGGCGGGAGTGCCGCCATTTTGCAGGCGTTTTTCCGCCTCGGCAATGGAAGTGGCCGTATGCGTCCGGCCTTTTCCATTGGCTTCCGGCGTCTTGGAAGCGTCCCGTCGCGAGCTGCTGGAGACGACAAATCGGCGGCGCTCCGGAACTGGTTTGGCTCCGGCACCTCGTCTTACGTCGCGGCGGCGATTACGCCCCGCGCCGTTCGGCGTTGTTTTTCTATTCAGCATAAGTTATCAGACCAACGTTAACCTGTTTTGGTTCAGTAAAATTTACCAAGTTCCCACCAAACGAGTTCGCGTCGTCTTTACACAACTCTCACCCGCCCATTGAACTTCGGGAAACTGCGAACACCAGAAGACCGACGCGCCGCAACCTTAACCCCTTCTATGGGAAATTCAAGTAGAATCTCAGTTCACCTGAAAAAAGGCCAAATCAACAGTATTCCTCAACCTAATTATCTAGACAGCTATTAATTGCAATAAATTGATTATAAGCATCTTGTAACAAATCAGGGCGTTGACGTTATTGCGGCGATATCGCGCGCGATTTGCTCGCGTAATTCGGTCGGTGATGCAAATTTCTTTTCGTCACGCAACTTGTCTCCGATTTCGATTTCCAACTCCTGGCCATAGATGTCACCGCTAAAATTCAGTATATGTGCCTCCACATGAATGCGTTGGGCGCCAGAATCGACAGTTGGTCGAAAACCAATGTTTAGAGCGGTGCGATAGGGCTTTCCGTTGAGATTGACCAGCCCGGAGTAAACGCCGTTCGGTGGAAGCGCCAAGCGGGCCAAGTCAAGGTTTGCCGTAGGAAAGCCCAGTTGTCGTCCCAAACGGGCTCCTTCAACCACACGACCCGAGATCGCATAAGGCCGGCCAAGCATCTGGCTCACGGCGTCGAGGTCACCGGTCCGGATGTATTCGCGGATGCGCGTGCTGCTTACGATCTGGCCGTCCAGCGAGACCGCCGCCAGGCCGTGAACGGTGAAACCGAGCTCGTCGCCAAGTTTTTTTAACAAGGCCACATTGCCGCTGCGTTTGTGGCCAAAAACAAAATCCGCGCCGACGCAAACGCTTTGAATTTGTCCGGCCGCCTGCGCCAGGTGCCGGACGAATTCCCCGCCGGGCTGCCGGCTGAATTCCTCATCAAAATGAATCAGCAACAGCGCGTCCGCCCCCAGCGATTCAATCACCCGCAACTTTTGCGGCAGGGAATAAATCAACGGCGGCACGTGATCGGGGGCCACGATGGTGTTCGGATGCCGGTCAAACGTGAGCACGAGCGCGAGGGCGTCGTGTTGGCGCGCGTCGGCGATGGTTTGTCGGATGATTTGCTGGTGCCCCAGATGCACGCCGTCAAAAAATCCGATCGCCAGACAAACCTTGCGGCCGGCCGGCTTCAGTTCATTGGCGGCATGAATGATTTTCATCGTTTTCCGAAATTACGGTCCGGACCGGGATCGCGAGCATTTCATCTTGATTCTAGATCGCCGCCGCCAGTTTCAAAAACGGAATCACTCGTTTCTCCAATTCCACCGGCGTCAATTTCAGAACCTCGGTCAGGGGCAATGCCCCGGCCACGTCATATTTGCCGGACGCGGTGCGGCGAAGCCCGGCCAGATGCGCGCCGCAACCGAATTTCTGGCCGAGATCGTGCGCGAGGCTGCGAACGTAAGTGCCTTTGGTACAGGCAATACGAAACCGGCCGATCGGTTCCTGATAATCCGTAAAGCGGAAATTGTAAATATGAATCAGGCGCGGCTCCCGTTCGACTTCAATGCCTTTGCGCGCCAGTTTGTACAACGGCACGCCCTTTATTTTGATGGCCGAGACCATCGGCGGCATCTGCATCTGGTCGCCCACACATGCCGCGGCGGCCTCGTTCAACCGGTCAAGTGTCAACGGCGGCACCGGCGCGGTGGAAATCATTTCCCCGTCGGCATCGTAACTGTCGGTGGCCTCCCCGAATTTGACGGCGCCTTCATAGACCTTGTCGCTGCCCATCAATTTTTCGGAGAGCTTCGTGCCGCGACCAAGCACGATGATGAGCAGCCCGGTGGCATTCGGGTCGAGCGTGCCGCAATGGCCGACTTTTTTGATTCCAAATTTGCGGCGAATGGCGTCCACCACGTCGTGCGACGTGGGGCCGGCGGGCTTGTCAACGAGAATGGCGCCGTCGAGCGGAGAGAACTCTTGCATGCGGGGTCACCTTGCGGAATTCAGGGCACGCTTGACGGCGGCAATGACGCGGCGTTGGACGGAAAGCGGTTTTCCCGGAATCCGCGCGCCGGCCGCCGCCGGATGGCCACCACCACCGAATTGCCCGGCGATTTCATTGACGTTTACCTTGTCGCTTTTGGAGCGCAGGCTGATGCGTGTCAGTTCCGGCTCAATTTCCTCAAAAACGCACGCGACGATGACCGGTTCGATGTCGCGGATATGGTCGATCAGCCCTTCGGTGTCGTCGCTCTCCGCGCCGGTGCGGGCGAAATCAGCTTTCTTGAGCCAAAACCAGGCGATGCGGTCGTCGTGGGCCAGCCGGAACCGGCTGTAAACGTGCTTGAGCAGCCGCGCGCGGGACAAGGGATACGATCGATAAACCTCGTCGCATATTTTGGCAAGGTTCGCCCCGCGGGTGACCAGTTCCGCGCCGGTATGAAACGTGCCCGGCCGGGTGGTGGGATATTGAAATGAGCCGGTATCCGTGGAAACGCCGGTAAAGAGACAATCGGCAATCGGACGGGTGATGGGCCAGCGCGCCACTTTGAGCAGGCGATAAATCAATTCACCGCAGGAAGGCTCGCGCGGGGAAATCCAGTTGACATCACCGTAGCGCGGATTGCTTTCGTGATGGTCAATGTTGATGAGAATTTTCCGCTGGCTGACACACGGCCCGACGTTGCCCAAACGCTCAAAACTCGCGCAATCCGTCGCGATGACACAATCAAACTTCAGGCCGCGCTTGGGTTTTTGGAACAGTCCGTCGCCATTGAGAAATTTGTATTTCTGGGGGATGGGATCCTCGTTCCAGCAGGCCACTTTTTTCCCTTCATTTTGCAGGGCCAGCGCGAGACCGAGTTGCGAACCGACACAATCGCCATCGGGCCGGATGTGTCCGACAATGCAGAACGTTTTGCCGGCACGAACCACGTCAAGAATGCGGTCGATGATTTTGGGATAGCTTTTCACATTGATTCGGGGTCGCCGTCCGCCGGGGTCTTTTCCAGTTCGTCAAGAATTTGCAGCACGCGATTGCCGCGCGTGATGGAATCGTCAAAGACAAATTTAAGCGTCGGGGTATATTTCAAAACCACGGCGCGCCCGACCAGACCTTGAAGGCGGATGCGATGCTCGGTGAGCAGTTGGAAGCCGCGCTTCTGCTGGTCAGGATTGCCCAGGATGCTGATGAAAACCGTGGCGGACTTGAGATCGCCGGCCACGTCCACGTCGTTGACCGAAATCAGACCGCATTCGTTCACGTGAAATTCGCGGCGGATGGCTTCGCCGATTTCACGCTTTAACAGCTCCTGCACGCGTTGGAGTCTCAGACTGGGCATTTTCGATTAAGCTCCGGATGGCGACGGTGATCACCAGGCAGTTGAAATCCTTGAGCCGGTTTCAGCGTTTCGAAATTTCATAATTTCGCCGCCATTTTCTCGACGGAATAGCTTTCGATCACATCGCCAACTTGAAAATCACTGCAACCTTCGATGCGGATGCCGCATTCCATGCCCGCGCGGACTTCGCCCACTTCGTCCTGAAAACGGCGGAGCGACTGGATGACGCCTTCATAGACCACGTCCTTGCGCCGGCGCAGCCGGACCTTGCCTTTGACAATGCGGCCATTGGCGACCATGCAACCGGCCACCGGCATGCCTTTGGACAGTTCAAAAATCTGCCGCACCTCCGCCGAGCCGATGATGTTTTCCTTGACGAGCGGTTCCAGCAATCCGGCCATGGCTTCTTTGACCTGATCAATCAATTCGTAAATAATCGCGTAAAGCTTGATCTGCACGCTTTCGTGCTTGGCCTTTTCGGCGGCGGTGCTGTCCAGGCGCGTGTGAAACCCCAGAATCACGGCGTTCGACGCCGAGGCGAGCGCGACGTCGTTTTCAGTGATCGTGCCGACGTCGCTGTGAATGATTTCAAGCGAAACCTTTTCCGCCTCGATTTTTTTGAGCGCCTCAACGATGGCCTCAACCGACCCCTGGGTGTCGGCCTTGACGACGACCTTGAGCACCTTGCTTTGTTCCGCCGCGAGCGTGGCAAAAAGATTTTCCAGCGTGACTTTCTTGTCCTCCTGACCCTCGGCCCGGGCTTGCAGAAAGCGCTGCTCGGCCAGTTCACGCGCCGCTTTTTCGTCTTCGACCACGCTGAATTCCAGGCCTGCGTCCGGCACGCCGTTCAAGCCCAGGACCTTCACGGCAACCGAAGGTCCGGCCTCCTTGAGGCGGTCCCCCTCCTCGTTGATGAGTGCCCGGACGCGACCGTAAAACTCGCCGCACAAAATAATGTCGCCGACGTGCAACGTGCCCTTGCGCACGAGCACGGTGGCGGTGGGTCCGCCGGGTTCGACGCCGGATTCAATGACGTTGCCCTTGGCGCGGCGGTTGGGATTCGCCTTCAGTTCGAGCAGCTCGGCCTGGAGCAAAATCATTTCCAACAGCTTGTCCACGCCCTGCCGGGTCAGGCCGGAAACATCCACGAAAATCGTGTCGCCGCCCCAGTCGTCGGGCACCAGCCCCTTGTCCTGCAACTGCTGGCGGACTTTCAGGGGATTGGCGTTGGGATGGTCAATCTTGTTGACCGCGACCAGGATGGGAACCTTGGCCGCCTTCGCGTGATTGAGGGCCTCGATCGTTTGCGGCATGACGCCGTCATTGGCAGCCACGACCAGCACCACGAGGTCCGTGACGTTGGCGCCGCGCGCGCGCATGGAACTGAACGCCGCATGGCCGGGCGTGTCGAGGAACGTGATTTGCGCCAGCTCGGTCTTGCGCTCCGGATGCGGCACGGAAATCGTGTAGGCGCCGATGTGCTGCGTGATGCCGCCGGCCTCGCCCGCTGCGACATTGGCCTTGCGGATGATGTCGAGCAACGTTGTCTTGCCGTGGTCAACGTGCCCCATGATGGTGACGACCGGCGCACGGGGTTTGAGTTCCTCCGGTTTGTCCTCGATGTCGAGTTCGACCTTTTTGACGGGCGCATGCACCGCGCCGCCGCCGCGCTCGCGTTTTTCCACCTCGAACCGGAAACCGTATTTGGCGCAAAGCTGCTCCGCGATTTTTTCATCAATCGCCTGATTGACGTTGGCAAAGACGCCCAGTTCCATCAAATCAGCAATGATCTTGAACGGCTTCTGCTTGAGCTGAACGGCCAGTTCGCGCACGACAATCGGCGGCTTGATGACAATGACCTCACCGGTCTCCGGCGCGATAAATTTGGGGGAGGGCGCGGCGGCGGGTTTTGCCGGTTCCCGGGGAGGCGGCGCGGTCTGGCGGCCGCCGGACGAACGTTGAAACGGGGGGCGGAAATCAGTTCTTGGCGATCCGCCGGAACGCGACGGCGGAAGTTTGACCGAACCAGCCCGGTCGGTCTTGTCACCGGTCCGCGGCTGGGTACGCGTCGGCAATTGAATGAACCCGACTTTTTCACCGAGTTGCGGCCCCACCGGTTTGAGCGGCGGTGGCGGTGGTGTTTCAATCACGGGCGGCGGAGCCACGACCGCCTTGACCGGCTCGGCCAGCACCTCCGGCTTGGGTTCCGGCGGCGGCGCGGTGATCAGGATGATTTTTTCCTCGACCGGCGCAACCTTGGGTTTTTCGACGGCGGGTGGCGGAGCGAATTTGGCGGCCAGTTCGGGGTGCTCCTTGAACAGTTCCTCTTCGAGGAACTGGGCGCTGATCTTGTCAAGCGAGCTGGAAGGGACCTTCGCGGCGGCAATGCCCAGCGCCTTGGCCTTGGCGAGAATCGCCTTGTTCTCCAGGCCGAGCTTTTTCGAAATGTCGTAAATCCGAACGGGCATAAATATTTACCTTGGCCGACCGAAATGTGCGAATAGCCTTCATGGCCTAAAGCACGAAAACACTTGTTTCGGTCCGCGCCATAAAATTCAACTGTTCACTCCGACACGTGTGTCGGGACTCGCAGGCGATTCGCCGATTTTCAAAGTGCGGCGTTCAGCTTCGGCGCGCGCGGCCTTCAAAATTTCCGCCGCGTTTTCGCCCACCTGCGGAACGCTGCTCAAATCGGCTTCATCCGCCTGCAACAAATCTTCGAGTCGCGTGAGGCCGGCATGAACGAGCGCATCCGCCTGTTCGCGCGAAATTCCGGGAATCGCCGCCAGCAATTCGACGGCTTCAGCAACTTTTTCTTCAAAACCTTTGGTGACAACGACTTCGGCGTCAATGTCCACTTCCCAGCCGGTGAGCTTGGCCGTCAGCCGCGCGTTTTGTCCGCGCTTGCCGATGGCGAGTGACAGTTGGTCTTCGCTCACCAAAATTTTCACGGCCTTTTTTGCCTCATCAATTTCAAAGCTCTTGAGCTTGGCGGGCGCCAGCGCGTTGGTGATGAACGTGCGGACGTCCGGCGACCAGGGGATCACGTCCACCTTTTCGTTGCTGAGTTCGCGGACGATGTTTTTGACGCGCTGACCGCGCATGCCGACGCAGGCGCCGACGGGATCCACTTTGCTGTCGCGCGAGTAAACCGCCATCTTCGTGCGGAACCCCGGCTCGCGCGCGATGCCTTTGATCTCAATCGTGCCGTCGTTGATTTCGGATACTTCGAGCTGGAACAACTTGACGACAAACCGCGGGTCGGCGCGGGACAAAATGATTTCCGGCCCGTGCGGCCCCTGTTCGACGGCCTTGACATAGCAGCGGATGCGTTCACCGACCTGATATTCCTCGGTGGGCACGCGCTCGCGGTTGGGCAGCAACGCCTCGTATTTGCCGAGGTCCAAAATCACGTCGGAACGTTCAAACCGCCGGACCGTGCCGCTGATGATGTCACCGACGCGGTCCTTGAACTCGGTGAAAATCAGCGCCTTTTCGGCCTGGCGGATTTTCTGCATAAGCGCCTGTTTGGCGTATTGCGAAGCGATGCGGCCAAAACCGGTCGGCGTCACTTCCTTTTCAATTTCATCGCCGATTTGCGCGTCGGACTTGATCCTCCGGGCGTCGAACACGGAAATCTGGTCATGCTGCGAAATGACGCGGTCGGAAACGATGAGTTTGGCAAAGGCCTTGATATCCCCGTTTTTCTGGTCAATCTCGACGCGCAATTCCCGCGCCGGACCGACCGCCTTTTTGGCGGCCTGCAGCAAGGCATCCTGGACAGCGCCGACCAGGACATCACGGTTGATGCCCTTTTCGCGCTCCCAAAATTCCAAAACCGCCAGAAAATCAGCGTTCATATACTCAGCACGGCATTCCCACGCAGGGAACAAAAAAGTCGGTAGATAATTATCTTCCGACTTTCGCACCTGGTTGAACCAGCAAACTTTACCGTTCTTGAACCAGAAGTTTAGATTTTTCTCCAGAAGCCGTCAAGCGCAAATGAACCGCGTAAAATCAAGGCAAAATTGAGGTGCCAGAGAAAAAATTGTGGCCGTGACGGCAATCGGCGGGTCCAATGCAGGGTCGACAAAATCACGATCCAGCCGGTTGCGGCGGGTTTTGAAAGCTCTTCCCCAGGCCCGGCGGCAGCAGGCCCAGCAGGATCAACCCCACCTGGCTCAAAACGAAGGCGAGCAGCCACCAGAACGCGGCGTCCATGAACCCGTAGCTGTGCAGGCCGATGCCGAGCATGTTCACGCCAAACCACGACCAGCTGGTCACGATGTTGCCGAAGATCACCATGTTCATCAGCCCGCGGTCGCGGACCAGTCCGCCCCAGCGCGCGTGCAAAATGGCCGCGTTCCATAACACGATCAGCAGCGCGCCGTTTTCCTTCGGGTCCCAGCCCCAAAACCGGCCCCACGACTGGTCGGCCCAGATGCCGCCGAGCACCGTGCCGGTGAAGCTGAACAGTGCGGCGAAACAAACAATGCCGTAAGCCATTTTCGTCAACACCTTGCCCAACTCCAGGTTGCCCGATTTGTATCTCAACAACGGGGTGAACAGGCCCAGCAACACGTACGTGACACCGAGCAGGCCCGCCATGAACGTCGAAGCGTAACCCAGCGTGACGACCACGACATGCGTCGCCAGCCAGAAATTCGTGTCCAGCACCGCGCGCAGCATTTCCATCGTGTCGCCGTCCATCGACAGATTGTGGGCGATGACCAGCGTGATAAAACCGGCGAACGACGCCACCGCGCTGCCCAGACCAACGGCAAAAACGCGTTCCAAAACAATTCCGAGGATGACGCAACCCCAGCCGATGAAAATGGCCGACGAATAGAGGTTTGTCACCGGTGGCCGGCCTTCCAGCCACATGCGGAACACCAGGCCGAAGGTGTGGATGACGCCGCCAAGCACCACCAGCCAGAACGCCGAGCGCCGCAGCGTCTCGGACAAGTTGGGTGCCAGCGCGAATGTGAGCAGGGCGAAGATCGCCAGCAGAAACGCCGCCACATAAATAAATATGGCCTGGTAAAAGGGCTGAAATTCGTTGAAGAAAAATTCCTGCACGCCCTGCCGGGATTCGGGCACAAACCATTCGCCGAGCCACTGGCGATAATCATCGAGCGCCTGATTGAAGGCGGCGGGCTGGTTTTGATCATAGGCCGTGGCCATGGCGGCATAGGCCTTGACCGCGGGGACAAACTCACCGCCGTGAACGACGTTCATCAGGCTCTGGCCCATGTTCTGCCAGTCGGCGCGCGATTTGGCATCCGGGGCCGGTGGCACGACGAGCGGATACGCGAATTTCGACAGATCGCTGTAGCTGGATAGAAAATCGACCAGCCGGTTCAGCGCGGCCTGATCGTAACTTTTGCCCGCTTCACGCGCCTGGGCCGCGACGACACCGGCGGGGATGGCCTGTTCATATGCCGCCAGTTGCCCGGCGAAATCCTTGGTGCCCGGCGGGCAGAGGCTCAGCTTCAATCGCTGGTAAATCTCCAGCGCGTTGTCGAGCTTGAGCAACTGGCGCTCAAAGGCCGTGCGGCTGACATCATCGACATTGTTGATGCGTTGCGCCTGCCGGGAGATGTCATCCAGATGCGGCTGGATCTGGCTGAAGGAATAGTATTTCTGCCGCTCCGGCAGCTGGAGCAGGTTGAGCAATTCGAGGTTATCAATGCGAAAAACGTCCAGCTGGTCCGCGCCCTCGGGGTTCATCATCGTCTCCATCAGCCAGGCGGTGGCGCTCATCCCGCCGACGCTTTGCCGTTCACGGATTTGCAACAGGGTGTTGCGCGCCACGGAATCCAACGGCTGGACGCGTCCGCCCAGCAACACCGGCAGCCGGCCAAAGTCACGCGTGTGAAAACCGGTCTCCGGCGGGTGATGCAGCGTGGACAAAACCCATGCCGCGACCACGGCGACCAGAAGCCAAGGGATCCATTTTTTCATGACGTCCTCCTTTTCCTTAGGAACGGAATCAGGTGCGACAGAAATTGCACCACCATGCCCGTCGCAATCAGCACGCAGGCCAGATACGGCGTCAGCCAGCCGGGGTTTTTCACGACCTGCAGCACGGTGCCCAGATTGTCCGGGTCAAAGCTGGCCTGATAAAACGTCCGACCGTCGTAGCGCAGCGGATTGTTCATGTAAATCAGCACTTCCCGGTGCTCGCCGGTGTCCGGGCGGTTGAGCAACAGCTGGCTGGAAAAATTTTTCGGGATGTCGGTGCCTTCGTAAACATCGTGGTGGAATTGCAACAGGCGCAGGCTGAACGGCAGATAAAAACGCTCCAGCCGCAGTTGCAGCGAATAAGTGCGTCCGTCGGCGGTGAACGTCTGCGGCTGCTCCAGCCAGTCCGACACCAGCCAGGTGCCGAGCGAACCCTGCGGCGCCACGATTTCCACGAGCGCCGACGGCAGGTCGCGGCGGTCCATGGCCGTTTCGCGCGGCACCTGTCTCCACCACAGGCCGGGGCCAACCCCGGTATCCGCGTTCGCCGGCACAAAACCGGTCGCGGCGTTGGTGGTCAACAACGAGTTGGCGTAAAACTCCCTGACGCGCACCACGAACGGCAATTGGGCGTTGCGGATGTCTCCCTGGCCGGCCAGCAACCGTTCGGGAATGGCCACCACGGTCTCCAGCTTTTTGTCCGTGAGGTCGGTGACGGCCAGTTCATCCATGCGGTCGGACTCGGAATAATTTTTCATCTGGCCCTGGCGCAGGTGCATCTGGCTTTCGACGGCGAACATGTCCGTGGCGAGCTGGCCCAGGATCAGCAAAATCAAGCCGGCATGAATGATCCAGAGACCGATCTTGGCGCGGCTGAATTTGAACCGGCTGGCGTGGGCCGAGATGAGATTGAGCAACAGGGCCATGCCGAGGAAATAACCACCGGGGAAAACCGGGATTTTCCAACGCGCGCCGGCCGGCTGCCAATAAACGAAGAAGCTGCGGAAAAATTCGGTCTGCGCCTTGAACAGGCCCAGATGCACTTCGCCGAGCGTGCCGGCGAATACGAGCACGAGGGACAACACCAGGAGAACAACGGTCAATCGCAGTGACGTGAAAAACCGGATAACACGCTCAAGGAGCATTGGCATACCTCGCCGTCTGGACAAACTTTGTAAAGGCATCCTTTTCGCGGGCCACAATTTTCTCGTCGCCCATCAATTTGTAAAACCAGGTTTGATCGCCCATCGGCACGATGGCGGCAACGAGTCGCATGGGCTGACCATTGGCATCGGTGCCCGTCAGATCCACCCATGTCGCCTGGCCGCCGGTCACATCGAGGGACGCTGTCAGTTTGGCCAAGTCGCTTTCGTCCACCGGGTTTAGGCCAATCTGCCCGCGCCAGCGATTCACATTGGCCAGCACCCCCCCACCGTTGCCGCTCAACTCGGCCACGTTTACATCCGCCTTCGTGCCATTCGCTTCCGCAATGGAATACTCGACCAGCAGAAATTGTGACGCCGGCACTTCCTGCCAGTCCGCCGGCACGGTCCAGGCCGGTTTGCCGGGGCCAGCCGCTCCCGCCGGCAGCATCGGGGCATTCATGTCCCCGCCGCCATCCAAGGCCGGATGCCCCGGCGGCAATCCCGTCGGGGGCGCCGCCGCCGTAAAGGTCAGCGATTTGAGAAAGGCCACAAACGCCGGTTTCTGTTGCCCGACAAGTCCGGCATCCCCGGCCATTTTGAAAAACCACGTCGTGCCGTTGCGTTGTTGGATCACGCCCAGAATTCGTTTGGCATTGGTATCGCCGGAACCTTGCCCGGCGATGTCATACAGTTCCGCCGGCTGGTCGCCAACCTGTACCGCTTCGGCCATTTTTTGCAATTCATCCGGGGTGGCCTCCGGCAAACCGGCCTGCCTGCGCCAGCGATTCACGTTGGCGCTGTCGCCGCCGGCCATGCCGGGCAGCGGCACCACGCTCACGTCCGCCTCCGCGCCGTTCGTGCCCGGCACTTTGAACGAAGCGATGCTCATGGCGCCGGGCGCAATCTCCGTCCAGCCCGACGGCAGCGTCCATTGCAACGGCGGTGGCGCCGGGTTGCCTTCCGTTTGATCGGCCGCGGCCGGCGGGTTGGACGGCGTCGAAGCGGAGGAGGAATCATCGTTGGCGAGGCGATAGACGTTGACATTATCGCGGCCGCAACCGGCGAGCACCACGGTCAACAGCATCAGTCCCATCCAGTTAAAAGCAGCCGGACACCGGGTCAACGAAGGCACAGAACTCATATTAAAATTCTACTAATTGTGTGTATAAACGGCAAGGAGATGTTTGGCACCGCACCAAACCGGCTTCATTGCCCGGCGCTTCCGCCTCCGGTATGGCACATGGCGCAGGCGGGGTCCGTATAGACCGAGTCAATGTGGAAGAAATCGTCGCCGGCCGCGTTGAGTTGTTCCAGTTGCTTGCCGCTGCCCTGGGCCAGGATGATGTGACACAAATTACAACTGGCGGAAATCACCTGCTTCCCATCATCCGTCGTGTGATTGCCGTCGTGGCAGCGAAAACAGCCGGCCGAGATCTTGTGGCCGATGTTGTCCGGGTGAACGCGCCAGTCGGTGTTCATTTCCGGAAAGAAATTCTCCTGATATATCCGCCGGGTCGTTGCAATGACCTGATCCACCCCGGGCCGCCCGGGGTAACTGGCCTGCAGACGGGAGGCGATCTCCTTCACGGCTTCATCGGTGGTTTTATAGGGACCAACCAGCACGGCCACCACATTGGATTTCACCCAGGGAATCGAACCATCCAGCAAACCGGCGGTGATGGCCGTGTCCACCGCTTCATCGGGGGAAAGAAAACGATGCGAGGGACGGGTGTGACAGTCCAGGCAATCCATGGTGCGAACCGGATATTTGGCCGGATCACCGTGAAAGCTTTTATCGCGAAACACCGTGGCGGTTCCGTTGGCAACGTCGGTCACGCGCACCCACGGAATGGCCTGCCGTTGCTCATCGGTCGCAACGTATTCGACCTTGAAATTCCGGTTGACGTGCCAGTGAATGCCGCTCATGGAACCGTCCGGTTTTCCTCCGCCGACCTTGATCTCCAGGCGCACGGCGAACGGGGTGTTGGATTCGTCCGACAGATAGTGATAACCGGTCCGGTCGATGTCCCCGATGAATCGTTGGGGCCAGTGACATTGTTCACAGGTCTCCCGGGCCGGGCGCATATTGCCGAGGGGGGTTTTGATCGGCCGGGGGTACGTGCCCGTCAAAACGCCAAAAAGCTGGTGGACGCCGTTGAGTTTGGACCTCACGTACCAGTTGGCGCCGGGACCGACGTGGCACTCGACGCAGGCGACGCGGGCGTGGGGCGACTGAAGATAGGTGGTGAATTCGGGTTTCATGGGGACGTGACAGGCCGTGCCGCAAAATTGGATCGAATCGGTGTATTCGTATGTTTGGTAACTGCCGATGGCGGAAGCCAGCAGAAACACCAGCGCTCCGCCAACGAACACGCCCAGTAATTTCCGGTCGCGCGCCTGGGACAGATTGACCACCCATGACAAGGCGCCCGGTTTCTGCCGGCGCTGCATCCACAAACCGGCAATCACCAGCCCGATTCCAGAGAAGAAAAAGACGGGGGCCAGGATATAGACCAGAATCCCCATGTAGGGATTGCTGCGGGGGAGAAATAATTCGGTGGCAAACAGGAACAGGCAGGAAAACACGCTGCCCACCGCAATCAGCACCCCAATGAGGCTGAGCCAGTTTTTTAACAGGCCCTTTTGCCGGGGGACCGTAGAATTATCTTTCTCGGGCATAAATGAACCAGTTAAACGCAACCACACTCCCGGCAAAGACCGCTCCGCGCCCGCGTTGCCCGGGCGTCTCGGTCTGTCTTTTATATTTTCCGGCCGGCCGGCCGGAACGGAAAAGGCGCTTTATGGCGCCGCTTTGAAAGTCCGAACGTGAGCCACCAAAGCCTTGATATCGTCGTCGCTGAGCTTGTCGCCAAACGCCTTCATTTTGGTCTGGCCATTATCCGTGATGCCTTCCTTGATATCCTTGGTGGCCTGGTCATCCGTCAGGGCGGCTTGAACTTTGGCGTCGGTCAAATCCTTGATCGCCAGCTTGCGGCCCATCATCGTCTGGCCCTTGCCATCCTTCCCATGACAGGCGGCGCAATTCATGTTCCAAGTTCCGGTGACGTCACCGGCCGCGGCGGACCAGCCCATCGCACCTCCCAAAAGGAAGGTTAAGGCGGCTGTTTTTAAGAGAGGTCTCATTTTTATTTTCATAATGCCTTTACTAAAAGGTTTTATGGCGTTTTGTCAACCAAAGCGTTGGCAACGGCTTGTGCGGCCCTGCCGCGGGCCGGTTTGATTTGCCGGCCGGCCACCATCGCTCCATACGGTTTCATCACCTCCCCAATCTAAAGAGGAACACCCAACCCGCCACCCCTTGATTGCTTTTTGCTACACGAAAATTGATTGAATCTGAACAACAAATGGTTATAAACAAAGCCATGTCTATCACTTGTTTTAATTCAAGGCTGGCAAAACGGTTTTTTCCTGCCACTGTAATTTCCTTGTGCGGGAGCAAAAAAAAGATTTCCTGTCGGATAAAATTGTTCATGCTGTCTGCGGATACATCAGAATGACCGTTTCATCCAATCTCGAATGATAAATCGCCTGCGTGCAGCCGGAAGGATTTTGCTCGAAGCCGTGCTCGTGGCGGCCGTCGGCGCCGCCTTTGCGTTTGCGGCCAACCAGGTTTCACCGCGGGGTTTGGTGCTCGCGAGAAACTACTTTCCAACCGGAACGAACGAAGCCGTGCGAATGCCGACCATCCCCGTCGTGCCGGACAATGTCGCCAGCACCAATCCCGCGCCGGCGGTGGCCGCGCCATCGCCCGTCTCACCGACGAACACACAGGAGGTGCCGTGGATTGATGGCCCCCAGGCGATGCAGCTTTTTCATGATTCCCATTTGAAACCGGGCGCGGTCATATTCATTGATGCCCGGGATGAAGGACGTTACCAGGAAGGCCACGTTCCGGGCGCTTATGAATTCGATCCCTATCATCCGGAAAAATATTTTCCCGAGGTATTGCCGGTTTGCCGGACGGCGGAACAGATCGTGATTTACTGCAATGGCGGAGATTGCGACGACAGCAAGACGGCGGCCCTTTTGTTGAAGGAGGTGGGTATTCCGGATCAAAAGATCTTCATCTACGGCGGCGGAATCGCCGAATGGACCAGCACCCACCAGCCGGTTGAAACCGGCGCACGAAACAGTGGCACCTTGAAAATCGCAATTCAATGACCAATCCCGACCCCATCCCCAAGGCCGCCGTGGTGAACCTTTTCACCGTGCTGGCCAGATGGTTGCTGGGCGCAACCATTCTTTACCTGGGCCTGAACAAGGCGTTGCACCCCGTCGATTTTTTGAAACTGCTGCGGCAATACGACCTGACACCGGATGCCCTGCTTTTGAACTCCCTGGCCGCGGCGCTGCCCTGGTTTGAAATATTTTGCGGGTTGCTGCTGCTGGCCGGCATTGCCGTGCGCGGGACGGCCTTGACGCTGACACTGCTGCTGGCGTCGTTCACCGTGCTGGTGCTCCATCGCGCCCTGCTCCTGGGAGTGGCACAAAACATCCCGTTCTGCGCGGTGAAATTTGATTGCGGTTGTGGCGCCGGCGAAGAGTTTGTTTGCCGCAAATTACTGGAAAATCTCCTGCTGCTGGTGCTGTCCGGCTGGCTGCTCGCGGGCCGCGGCCGCCAGTTCAGTCTGCGCTACAGTTTGAAAAAACCACCGGCACGCTAGCCCGACCCTCAACTCACCGCCATGCCCAGGAGGAATTCAATGTTGCTCTTGGTCTTTTTGAGCTTGCCCAACAGCAATTCCATCGCCTCCACCGGCGGCACGCCCGTCAGCGCACGACGCAACAGAACAATGCGGTTGAGTTCGTCCGGGTGATAAAGCAGTTCCTCCTTGCGCGTGCCGGAGCGTTCGACGGTGATGGAGGGGAAAATGCGGCGGTCCACCAGGGCGCGATCCAGATGCACCTCCATGTTGCCGGTGCCTTTGAACTCTTCAAAAATCACCTCGTCCATGCGGCTGCCGGTGTCCACCAGCGCGGTGGCCATGATGGTGAGCGAACCGCCTTCCTCAATGTTGCGCGCCGCGCCAAAGAACCGCTTCGGTTTGTGCAACGCATTCGCGTCCACGCCGCCGGACAGAATCTTGCCGGAGTGCGGCTGGATGGTGTTGTAGGCGCGCGCGAGGCGCGTGATGGAATCGAGCAAAATCACCACGTCACGCTTGTGTTCGACCATGCGGCGCGCCTTTTCGATCACCATTTCGGCGACCTGCACGTGGCGTTCCGGCGGTTCATCGAACGTGGAGCTGATGACCTCCGCGCCTTTGCAGGTGCGTTCCATGTCGGTGACCTCCTCGGGCCGCTCGTCGATCAGCAGGATGAACAGATACGCCTCGGGATTGTTTTTGAGAATTGCGTTGGCGATTTTCTGCATGAGCACCGTCTTGCCCGTGCGCGGCGGCGCCACAATCAAACCGCGCGTACCCTTGCCAATCGGACAAACCAGGTCCAGCACCCGCGTGTTCACCTCGTCCGGCGTGGTTTCGAGGATGAACCGTTTGTTCGGAAACAGCGGGGTGAGATTGTCGAAATGCGTCTTCTCCTTGGCCTCGTCCGGGTCTTCGCCATCCACGGCCTCGACCTTGAGCAGCGCGAAAAACTTTTCCTTTTCCTTGGGCGGCCGGATCTGGCCGGCGACCAGGTTGCCGGTCTGCAAATCAAACCGGCGGATTTGCGACGGGGAAACGTAAATGTCCTCCGGACACGGCAGGTAATTAAAACTTTGCGAGCGGAGAAAGCCGAAGCCTTCGGGCAGGATCTCCAGCACGCCCTCGGAAAACAGCACGCCCGCGCGCTCGGCGTTTTTCTGGAGAATATGAAAAATGACCTCGTGCTTGCGCATCGTGCCAAAATTCTCGACCCCCAGTTCGCGCGCCATCTGGTTCAACTCGCTCATCTGCATCGCCTGCAATTTGGCAATGTTCAGTGACGTGGCGATTTTGTCGCGCTGCGGTCCGCGGCGGTCCTCCACTTTGGTGTCGTCGTGGGTGGGCTCGACCGGGGTGGAAGGCGGCTGCAATTCGGCAGCCGGCGGCTGGTCCATGACGGCCGTCTCCGGGGCCGCACCGCCATTCAATTCCGGCGACTCAACGCCGGAGGTTTCCTCCGTCTTCAATTTGGTCTTTTTGGTTGAGACTCTTGGCATAATACAAAATTAAATTGGTGAATTGACCGGGGTTTCAATTGCCGCCGGTTGTTGGCGTGTGGTGAAAACCGTCACGCCTTGAGACGGCCTGCGACCGGAAAAGATCAAATTGGATTTCTCAATCGGGCATTCAAGGCCGTTCAGCCTTCAATACGGCAAGGGAAAATGTACAGTCAACTCACGCACAAGCTGCCGCACTTTGGCCACCGTGTCAAATCCGATTTTCTGGTGCGATTTCCCTTACGGCGGGCGCTGTAAATCAATTAAGCCTGACGCCCGACCACGAACTGCTCCGCCGCCAGGACTTCAATACGGCAACGGATATTTCGCCGTCAACTCGCGGACGCGCCCGCGGACCTTGTGCGCGGCCTCCACGTTTTTGATGTCCATCAACACTTCCGAAATCATGTCCGCGATGGCCGCCATTTCCGGCTCTTTCATGCCGCGCGTGGTCACCGCCGGCGTGCCCAGCCGGATCCCGCTGGCCTGGAACGGCGAGCGTGTCTCAAACGGGATCGTGTTCTTGTTGACGGTGATACCCGCTTCGTCGAGCGCGATCTGGCAGTCCTTGCCAGTCACATTCTTCGCGCCCACGTCCACAAGCATCAGATGGTTGTCCGTGCCGCCGCTGACCAGCCGGTAGCCGTTGCGCTTCATGCCCTCGGCCAGCGCCTTCGCGTTTTTGACAATCTGTTCCTGGTACGCCCGGAACCCCGGTTGCAGGGCTTCCTGAAAACAAACCGCCTTGCCGGCAATCACGTGCTCCAGCGGCCCGCCCTGGATGCCCGGGAAAACCATGGAGTCAATCTCCTTCGCGAACTTTTCGCGGCACATCACCAGCCCGCCGCGCGGCCCGCGCAAGGTCTTGTGCGTGGTGGTGGTCACGAAATCCGCGTGTGGCATCGGGCTGGGATGCACTCCCGCCGCGACCAGCCCCGCGATGTGGGCAATGTCGGCGAGCAGATACGCGCCAATGTCACGGGCAATTTCGCCCATGCGCGCAAAATCAATGATGCGCGGATACGCACTCGCGCCCACCGTGATCATGCGCGGCTTGTGGTCGCGCGCCATTTGGGCCAGTTGGTCGTAATCAATCCGCTCGTCATCCTGGCGCACGCCGTAATGGACGATTTCGAAAAATTTGCCGGAGAAATTGGCCTTGTTGCCGTGGGTCAAATGCCCGCCGTGGCTCAAGTCCATCGTAAGCATCTTGTCGCCGGGTTTCAGGACGGCGAAATAGACCGCCATGTTGGCCTGGCTGCCGGAATGCGGCTGGACGTTGACATGTTCCGCGCCGAACAGTTTTTTCGCGCGGTCAATCGCGAGCTGCTCGATCGTGTCGATATATTCGCAGCCGCCGTACCATCGCTTTTTCGGCAGGCCTTCGGCGTATTTGTTGGTCAGCACCGAGCCTTGCGCCTCCAGCACCGCCGGGCTGACGAAATTTTCGCTGGCGATCAATTCAATGTTTTCCTGCTGCCGCAGGCGTTCCTGCTCGATGGCCCCGGCCACAATGGGATCCACGACGCGCAGCCGTAATGGCGGCGGGACCGGATTCGATTCGAGCTTGAGCACCCGCCGCTCGTGCCGGCCACCCTCAAATTTCGCGTTGAGAAACGCGTCCAGAATTTTCCGGCCCGCTTCCGGCGCGGTGTTCTTGCCGCTGAGACAAAGCACATTCACGTCATTGTGCTGGCGCACCAGGGCGGCGGTCGTTTCGTCGCCCACCAGGGCGGCGCGGATGCCGGGAACCTTGTTCGCCGCGATGACCATGCCGATGCCGCTCGTGCAGACCAGCAGGCCGAATTTCGCCTGGCCCGCCGCCACGGCCTCCCCGACCGGCCGGGCGAAGTCGGGATAATCATCGCCCGGCTCCTTCGATTTCGCGCCGAAATCCGTGACGCTCAGGCCGCGTTGCTGCAAATGTTGTTTCAGCGCTTCCTTCAATTCGTAACCGCCGTGGTCGGCGCCCAGGGCGACGTTCGCGATGGCCTCGGGTTTGGCGCCATGCGCCGCCGGCGAGATTTTGTGTTGTTCCATAAATTTCAGCAATGATGCGACCCCCTGCTCGATTTGGTGGCGGCAGTTCTCATAGACTTCATAGGAACCCCCGATGGGATCACTGATGTCTTTCTCATAGGCATTGAGCGTTTCGTCAAATTCACGCAACAAAAAGGTTTTTTCCGACGCCTGTGGATATAACAGCAAAATCGTGTCCACATGACTGTGCGTCATGCCGAAAATGTAATCCGCCTGCCGCACCAGGTCCGCCGTCACCGCCCGGCTGCGTTGCGTGGAAATATCCATACCCAGCTCGCGCATCGCGGCGACGGAATGAGGGGTGGGCGGCTGGTCGTTCATCGCCCCCAGGCCGGCCGACAGCGCGCGAAACTCCCCGCGCCCGCGCGTGGCCCGGCGAAAAAGTGCTTCGGCCATTGGGCTGCGACAGACGTTTCCGGTGCAGACAAAAAGGACGGTTTTCATTCAGCGCGGCGGTTCAAATTGAGTTGTGAACGGCGAATCGTCAACGCCGAAATCAAAGGCGGGATTCATGCACCACAGCCAGTCCCTTGATCAAATCCAGCGCCCGGGCGAGCACCGGATCCGCAACCACCGGCTTTGGCGGCTCCGAACCGGACGGCGGCGGGGCGGTGACCCCGTCATCATCGCCGTCCTTCACTTTTTGCCGCACCAGATCCGCCTCGCTGGTATGATCCACAAACGACAGAAAATTGTTGGTGCCCGTGGCGGCAGGGGTTTCGCTTTGCCCCAGCGTTGCAAACGGATTTTTCAAATACGCGCGTTCGTCGGCCAGGCTCACCATTACGGCGATGTCCGGCGACACGTTCGAAATCACCACCCCATTGCCCAGTTTCACCGGGCTGGTCGCCAGACGCAGGCTTTCACCGTTGTTCAACGGAAAATCCCGGGTGGTCATCGCCAGGCCCGCGGTCGGGTTGCCGATGATCAGTCCCGCGCCGGCTTCGCGCAACGCCACCGCCAGCGCCTCGGCTGCGCCGCTGGTTCCGCCATTGACGAGCACCATCAGCGGGCCGGGAACCGGTTTGCGGGCCGGTTGCGAATCTTTGGCTCCCTGTCCCCATTCCAGCAGCGGCATCTTTTTGGTCACGAACAAGTCCGCCGCCGCGACCGCCGCCGCGTAATCGTTGCCGCCGGCAAACCGCAAATCCAGCGTCACCCCGGTAATCGTGTTGGTGGCCGTCAACTGGTGATACGCCGACGAGAGTTGCTCCGCCAGACCAGTCCCGACCAGCCCCACGCGCAGGTAAGCCACGTTGCTTTCCAGGACCGTCGATTTCATCAACCCCGCGCCACCAGATGAAAGGGTTGTTTCCGCGGGGCCGCCGACGAGAGTTGCCCGGCCGTGCAATTGGGCCAGCAACCCCTGGACGGCGGCGGAATTCAATTCGGCATCGGACATACCGGCCAGATTCGCCCGCAACAAATCATAGACTTGCTGGAAATCCGGGGTCGCCGTCGCTTCCGCGCGCAACGAACCGCACGTCGCCAGCAACCCAGCGAACGCCAGGACAAAGAGATTGGAAAACCGTCGTATCATGACCGCCCAAAATGGTTCACAAACAACGGGAAGTAAAGTCACAACCGGCCCAATTTCCGCGGCGTGCGAACGATAAAACTCCCAGGCCAGCGAACGATCCGGGAGCGCCGGCATCTTGCCGGCGAATGCCTTGTCCTAAACTCGCCGGCAAGATGCCGGCGCTCCCGGTCCATTTCACGAACCTCTGATTTTTTGTCGGATTTCAGCCGGCGGCGGCGATATACTATCAAAAGCATGACAAGCGACCTGGATTTGCTGGTGCAATATGCGCGAAATCATTCGCAGGACGCCTTTGCCACGCTCGTTCAGCGCCATTTGGACCTGGTCTATTCCGCCGCCTTTCGCCAAGTCCATTCGTCGCAGTTGGCCGAGGAAGTGGCGCAATCCGTCTTCGCCGACCTCGCCCGCAACGCCGGTTCGTTCGGGGGTGGCGGCGACGCCTCGTCGCCGAAAACCCTGACACCCTGGCTCTACGCCGTCACGCGCCGGACGGCCATTGATGTGATCCGCAAGGAATCACGCCGCCAACTACGCGAGCAGATCGCCGTGGAAATGAACCTCATGAACGCGCCCCAAAGTAGCGCAGGCTTCCAGCCTGCGTGGACTGAAATTGAATCATTCCTCGACGACGCCATGGCCGCGCTGGAAGAAACCGACCGCAGCGCGGTTTTGCTCCGCTATTTTGAAAACAAAAGCTTGCGCGAAGTCGGCGAAGCTTTGGGCGCATCCGAGGATGCCGCGCAAAAGCGCGTGAGCCGCGCGGTCGAATGCCTGCGTGAATTTTTCTCAAAACGCAACGTGACCATCGGCGCCAGCGGCCTCGCGGTTTTGGTTTCCGCCAACGCCGTCCAGGCTGCCCCGGTTGGACTGGCCACCACCATTTCCGCCGCCGCGGTGCTGGCCGGAACTGCCGTTTCAACTTCCACCGCAATTACTGCTACCAAAGTCATCGCCATGACCACGATCCAGAAAGTTATTATCGGAGCAACGCTCGCTGCCGCAGTCGGGACCGGGATTTTTGAGGCACGCCAAGCCTCGCAATTGTCCAAACAAAACCAGGCGCTCCGGCAGCAGCAAGCGACGCTGGCCGAACAAATCCGGCAGTTGCAAAGCGAACGCAACAATGCAACCCGCCGGCTGACAGCATTGGAAGCGGAAAATCAGCAATGGCAATCAAATTCAAACGAAACCGAACTTCTGAAATTACGGGGTGAAGTAACATTACAAGCAGCCGAAGCTCAAAAGGCAAACAATCCCACCGAAGCCGCCGCGCAAGCATGGGCCGATCGGGTTGCACAATTGAAACAGCGATTGGAGCAGACGCCAAACGCAAAAATTCCGGAGTTCAAATATCTGACGGATGACAACTGGTTGAACGCCGCCAAAAACCCGTTAATTGCCGACGCAGATTACCGCCGCGCGTTTGCAACGCTGCGGAGCGCCGGTGAGAACCAGTTCATCATTCAGATGCAGACGGCGCTGGCGAACTATTTGAAACAAAACAACGGACAATTTCCTTCCGACGTGTCCCAGCTCAAACCCTTCTTTGAAACCGCCCCGGATGATGCCATGTTGCAGCGTTACACCGTTGTGCCGGCATCATTCATTCCGAATATGGTAATGGGCGGCGATTCGCTCATCACGGTCAAGAACCCAATTGACGAGGAATATGATGCGCTCTGGGCTTTGGGGCCGCAGGGCTTCGGCAACACAACTTATCAAGGTGTGAACGAAGCCCGAGTGCTTGATCCGGCGCTGAAGGCTTATGAAGCCGCCAACAGCGGCCAGGAACCAAAAGACCCTTCCCTGCTATTGCCCTATCTCACAACGCCGGAACAGCAGGCGGCATATCAGAAGCTGGAACAATTGCGGAACGGCCCGGCAAAATGAAATCACCTTAACGCCTTTGCCGCGATGTCCCGGCGGAACTGCGCGCCTTCAAAGTTGATTTTGGAAACGGCGGCGTAGGCGGCAGCTTGAGCACTCCGTAAATCTTTCGCCCAAGCCGTCACACCCAGCACGCGCCCCCCGTTCGTCACAATTTGTCCGTCTTTCAAAACCGTGCCGGCATGGAAAACTTTTGCATTCGGTAATTTTGCCGCTTCATCCAGCCCGTGAATCGGTTTGCCCTTCGCATAACTTCCCGGATAACCGCCGCTGGCCATTACGACGCAAACGCTCGATTCCGGTTTCCATTTCAATTCAATTTTGTCGAGCGTGCCATTCACGCTGGCATCGAGCAGTTCGACCAGATCATTTTCCAGCCGCGTCAGATAAACCTGCGTCTCCGGATCACCAAAGCGGGCATTGAATTCCAGAACCTTCGGGCCGCTTTTCGTCAACATCAGGCCCGGATAAAGAATGCCATGAAAATCAATTCCTTCCTCCACGCAACCATGCAGCCACGGATGTAAAATGGCTTCACCGACTTTTTTCAATTCAGCATCGCTTAAAAACGGCGTTGGCGAATACGTGCCCATGCCGCCGGTGTTCAAACCTTTGTCGCCGTCCAGCGCGCGCTTGTGGTCCTGCGACGTGGGAAACAGCCTTGCCGTTTTGCCGTCGCAAATGGCGTGCAACGAAATTTCCGCGCCTTCCAGAAATTCCTGGATGACGATGTTTGCGCCCGCCGCGCCAAAGGCCTTGCTGACCAGGATTTCATCAATCGCCTGGTTGGCCTCGGCAACGTTGGCGCAGATGAGAACGCCCTTGCCCAGCGCGAGGCCGTCGGCTTTCACGGCGCATTGGCCGCCGATTGACGCGGCAAATCTTTTCGCTTCAGCTGCATCCGAAAACGTCCCGGCCTTTGCCGTCGGGATGCCATATTTTTCCATGAAATTTTGGGAGAAGACCTTGGACGATTCAAATTGAGCCGCTTTTTGGTTTGGTCCCCAGATGCGCTGGCCGTGTTTCTGAAATAAATCCACAATGCCGAGCGCGAGTGGATTGTCCGGCCCAACAACGGTAAGCCCGACTTTTTTCTCCACCGCAAACGCCAGCAACTTTGGCAAATCCTCCGCGCTGACGTTGACACATTCAACCGGCGCGCCGTTTTTTGCCAATCGTTCCAAACCGATGCCGGCGTTGCCCGGCGCGCACCACAATTGCGTGACCTGCGGCGACTGCGCCAGCTTCCACACCAGCGCGTGTTCGCGTCCGCCGGAACCAATGACCAGAATTTTCATCAAAGATTTTTTGCAGATTACGCGGCCCAAGGCGGCGAAGCAATCCGAAGCCGGAACCGCCCTTCAAAAAGCCGTTTGAGAACTCTGCTTAAGGATTTTACAAGCCCGGATAATACCTTTTCTTGGCCAATTGACAGCCAGTTCTGACAAGCGCAAGCTCAGGCCGTATGGATGTTTTAACTCTGGCGCGCATCCAATTCGGGGCCACGGTCGCGTTTCATTATCTCTATCCGCCTTTGAGCATCGGGCTGGGAATTTTGCTCGTGGTGATGGAGGGTGCCTGGCTTAAGACCAAAAACCCGGTTTACCACCAGATGGCGCGGTTCTGGACGCGGGTGTTTGCGCTCACGTTCGCCATCGGCGTGGCGACGGGCATCGTGATGGAATTCGAGTTCGGCACGAACTGGGCGACCTACTCGCGCTTCGTCGGCGACGTGTTCGGCAGCGCGCTGGCGGCGGAGGGCATCTTCGCCTTTTTCCTCGAATCCGGTTTTCTGGCCGTGCTGCTCTTCGGCTGGGACAAGGTGAGCCGCAAGGTGCATTTCTTTTCCACCTGCATGGTCTGTCTCGGCGCGCATTTCAGCGCGGTCTGGATTGTCGTCGCCAATTCCTGGATGCAGACGCCGGCGGGCTATCACCTGGTGATTCGCAACGGAGTCGAGCGCGCCGAAATCACGGATTTTTGGCAACTGGTGTTCAATCCGTCCACACTGGACCGGCTGTTTCACGTGTTGTGTGGCGCCTGGCAGACGGGCGCCTTTCTCGTCGTGAGCGTCAGCGCGTGGTATCTGCTGAAAAGGCGGCATCTGGATTTTGCCCGCGCATCATTGCGGGTTGGGTTGACGGTCGCGCTGGTGGCCTCCTTGCTGCAACTCGTCAGCGGCGATAGCAGCGCCCGCGAAGTGGCGAAATTTCAACCGGCCAAACTCGCGGCGTTTGAAGGGCTTTACCACACCACCAACGACGCGCCGCTCACACTCGCCGGGTATGTGGACGAACCGGATCAAAAAGTCGTCGGCCTGCAAATGCCGGGACTGTTAAGTTTTCTGGTGGCACACAACACCCAGGCGACCGTGACGGGCCTGGACGCCTTTCCGCCGCAGGACCGGCCGCCGGTCGAGGCGACGTTCCTGTTTTTCCACGGCATGGTGGGCATCGGCTTTGCCATGATTGCCATCGCAGCGCTGGGGTTTCTCTATTTCCGCCACGGCTCGCTGCACGAACGGCGCTGGTTGCTCTGGATTCTGGTTTTTTCGGTGCTCGGCCCGCAGCTCGCCAATCAGCTCGGCTGGTTCGCGGCGGAGGTGGGCCGGCAACCATGGATTGTCTATGGCCTGATGCGCACGCCGGCCGGGCTGTCGGCGGTGGTGCAGGCCAATGTCATCCTCACCTCGCTGATTTTGTTCACGGCGGTTTATTTTCTGTTGTTCGCGGTGTTCATTTATCTGTTGAACGACAAAATCCAGCACGGCCCGGATGAACAGGATTTGATTCCGGCCGGCAAACTTGCACTGCCCACTGAATTAACCCACCACGAAAAGGCATGAATCTCGAACTGAACACGATTTGGTTCATTCTCGTCGGCGTGCTGTTCACCGGCTACGCGATGCTCGACGGCTTCGATCTCGGCCTCGGCGCGCTGCACCTCTGCACGAAGGATGACACCGAACGCCGCACGCTGATCAACGCCATCGGCCCGGTCTGGGACGGCAACGAAGTCTGGCTCGTCACCGGCGGCGGCGCGTTGTTTGCTGCGTTCCCGAACGTTTATGCGACGATCTTTTCCGGATTTTATCTCGCGCTGGTCCTGCTGCTCGTGTCGCTGATTTTTCGCGCGGTGGCCATTGAATTCCGCAGCAAACAGCCGATGCGCTGGTGGCGGCAGATGTGGGACATCGGATATTCCGCCGGCAGCCTGCTGTCCGGCCTGCTCCTGGGCGTGGCCCTCGGGAACATTGCGTGGGGCGTGCCGGTGGGCGCCAATGGCGAGTTTGCCGGAACGTTCCTGGGCCTGCTGACACCGTATCCGGTCCTGGTCGGCGTCACCACCGTGGCCTTGTTCATGATGCATGGCGCCATTTACGGCGTGATGAAAACCGAGGGCGCGCTCCACGACAAACTGCGCGTCTGGGCGATGCGCTGCATCATCTTCTTCGTGATTTGCGCCGTGACACTCACGATGGCCACGCTGCTGTACGTGCCGCGCATGGCCGCACGGATACACGAACAACCGTGGCTCTTCAGCATCGCGCTGGCGAACATGCTGGCCATCGCCAACATCCCGCGCGAATTCCACCACCGCCGCGACTGGCTGGCGTTCCTGTCGTCGTGCGCGGCGATCATCACGCTGATGTTGTTGTTCGGTCTGAACATGTATCCGAACCTTGTTTACAGCCTGCCGGACTCTGGAAACAGCCTGACCATTTACAACGCGTCGTCATCGCCGAAAACGCTCGGCATCATGCTCATCATCGCGTGCATCGGCGTGCCGGTGGTGATTGCCTACACCATCTGCATCTATTGGATCTTCCGCGGCAAGGTGAAACTGGACCGGATGAGCTACTGAAGTCTTCCGCAGATTACGCAGATGTCGCAGATAAAAATCTGCGTAAATCCGCGCAATCCGCGGACTAAACAACCCGGGCTATGCCGCTGCCGTTGACCACTTCGCCGATGAGCCACGCTTCGTGCTTCTGGGCCTGGATGAATTGCAAAACCGCATCCACCTGGTCCGCCGATACGATGGAAACCATGCCGATGCCCATGTTGAAAACTTGATACAATTCAGCATCCGGCACGCCGCTTTTGGCCTCTATCAGCTTGAAGATCGGCAGCATGTCCCACGAACTTTTGCGGATGACCACATCCAGTTTTTTCGGCAGCACGCGCGGAATATTGTCCACAAACCCGCCGCCGGTGATGTGGGCGAAGGCTTTGACAACATTCTGGGAGGGTCGGCGTGTCGCCGACCGTGATCTTGGGGACGGTGGCACGCCGTCCCTCCCGTTGAATTTCTTCAACAGCTTCTGTACCAGCGGGCCGTAACTGACGTGGACTTTCAGCAGTTCCGTGCCGATGGTGCCTTTCAATCCCGGCACGCGGCTGGTGGGTTTCAATTTCAGTTGCTCGAAGAAAATTTTGCGCGCGAGCGAATAACCGTTCGTGTGCAGGCCGCTCGAAGCGATGCCGATGACCGCGTCGCCACGCTTCACGCTCTTCTGGCCGTTGAGCATTTTGGATTTCTCGACGACGCCGACAATCGTGCCGCTCACGTCGTATTCGCCCTTCTGGTAGAAGCCCGGCATCTGCGCCGTTTCACCGCCGATGAGCGCGCAATGATTTTCCGCGCATGCCCGGGCAAAACCCTTGATGATGTCGGTGAAAACATGCGGCTCGAGTTTGCCCGTGCCGAGGTAATCGAGGAAGAACAGCGGCTCCGCGCCCAACACGGCGATGTCGTTGACGCAATGGTTCACGAGGTCGGCGCCGATGGTGTCGTGCCGGTCCATCGCGAAGGCGATTTTGAGCTTGGTCCCGACGCCGTCCACGGACGACACCAGCACCGGCTCGCGATATTTTTTCAGGTCGAGCGCGAACAGGCCGCCAAAACCGCCGACCTTGCCGAGCACCTCGCGGCGATGCGTCGCGGCGAGCAGTTGCGGCAGCGTGGCCTTGACCTTGTTGCCCAAATCAATATCCACGCCCGCGCGGGCATAAGCCTTCTGTTTCATCGGCGGACATTAAACCGGCAAGCAGCGTGGTGGGCGAGAAAATTCAAATTGGGAGGTAAGGCGCGTCGCTGTCCCGAGTAATTCAGGGTCGCCGGCACGGCTACCCTCCCGCGAAAGGAATTTCCACAATTCTCGCGGAACTTTCGACCGCAGTCGCTCGCAACGTCAGTTCATTGCCGGTTTGATTGGCTTCCCGGCGAACATAGCCAAGCGCAATATTTGCGTTGAGCACCGGTGATCTTACGGCACTGGTGATGCAGCCAATTTCCTTGCCGTCGCGGAAGAGCTTGTCGCCACGGCGCGGCAAGGATTTTAGATCATCAGCCAGTCGCAGGCCGCGCAGTTCACGCGAGACGTGGCCGAAGCTGTGGATGCGGTTGATGACTTCCTGGCCGATATAACAACCTTTGTTGTAAACCACGGCGCGGCTCTCAATGCCGCATTCGAGTGGCAGGTTCGTTTCGTCCATGTCCACACCGAATCGCGGAATGCCCGCCTCGATGCGCGCGGTCTCGAACGCCTGCCAGCCACAAGCCCGGCCACCGATTTGTTTTGCCGCCGCAATGAGTTTGTCCGCCACCGCGCCGAGCGAGGAGTTGGGAACGAAAAGATCGAAGCCACACAAAACATATTCTCCCTCTCCTCCATGAAATGGAGGAGAGGGCCGGGGCGAGGAGGTTAAATTCTGCCCCTCGCCCTGACCCTCTCCCCGTTTGGCGGGGAGAGGGAATAAAGAAAGGCGCGGCTGGTTCGCCAGATAAATTTCGCCGAGCGTGGCATCGGTAATGGTTACGACGGCAGGGCCGACCTGCCGGTCGGCCAGGACGCGCGGCAGCGCGTCCCTACCGATCAATCCAATCGCCAGGACCACCGCTTCCGCTTTCGGCCCTTGCACGCTTAACAGTCCGTAATGCGGCGCGACATCCACGATCTGCACATCGTCGGCAACGACGAATTTTTCCAGGCGCTGTGAAATTTTCCCTGTCAATCCCGGTTCAAAATCGAGCAGCAATTCGTCCTGTAAACAGAAAATGTTGAGGTCGCTTTCCATTTTACCCTTGGCGGTGACGAGCGCGGCATAACAACCTTCCCCAACGCGCAGTTTTTTTACGTCGTTCGTCACCTGGCCGTGCAGAAACCGGACGCGATCGGCGCCCGTCAGGCAAATCCGGCTGCGAAAACTGAAATCCAAAACACCCGCGCTTTGCCGCAGCGCGGCGTGCTCGGCCAGCCAGTCGCCGTAATCGTTCACGATTTCCGCGCCATCCAGCCCGGCAAACCGCGCGCCAAGACTGTGGTGAAATTCGTGCAGTGGCAGTGGAATCACTTTGAATGGTGGTTAACCGCGCCGTGGGCGAAGTTCAATTGTGGGCCGGCGATTTTCCTTCCGGACCACAGGCTTTGGCGATTTCGTCCTTGAATTTTTCCCGGCAGGTGGGGCAGATGCTGTGCGAGAAGCTGGCATCGGAGTGTGAATGGACGTAGTGCTCGACGGTTTGCCAGTAGCCCTGGTCGTTGCGGACGCTTTTGCACCAGGCACAAATCGGGATGAGGCCGGACAGGGTTTTGACCTGGGCCAGGGTCAGCTTTAGTTCGGCGATGAGTTTTTCGCGTTCGATTTCCACGCGCCGGCGGCGGGCCATTTCACGGCTGGCCATGAAGTTGGCGAGCACGAGCAACCCGGCCGCCAGCACGCTGGCAACGACCAGCCGGCGTTCGGCGTTGCGATAATCCGCCTGCTCGTCAGCATCGCGGGCGTCCAGTAATTTTTGTTCCTCGGTGGAGAAGGTCTGCAAAACCTCGAGCGCGCCGCCGGTGATGATCCGGCCTTCACCGGTCTGCTCGGTCCGGAGCACCGCCTCGGCGCCCCGCTGCTGGTAAATGTCGATCAGGCGCGCGTCATAGCCGAAAACATCCTTCACCGCCACGGACAAGGTTTGCAACCGTTGTTGCTGCGGCGGGTTGTCGTGGGTCAGGCGGAGCAGCTGGTCGAAAAGCTGCGGCTCAAGCTTGATGCAACGCTGGCACAACGCGAGCGCGGTCGGGTCACCCATTGTCACGAAATCGCGCATGCTGTTTTGAATGTTCATGAGGTTGTCCTGATACGCCTGTGCCGCGAGAATTTCCTGGGTGGAGTGCTGACGCCAATAGATCGCGTTCTTCAGTTCCGACATCGTCCGGGCCGAAATGACCGCCACCATCACCATCAAGGCCAGGGAGCCAACGACGGGCAGCCAGCGGAGGAAATCAAGATTTTCCCGTTGCGCGGTTTGTTCGGGCGCCGGACTCATATGAAATTTGAACCGGCTGAAGATAAACGCAAATAACCGGACTGAAAAGCGCAACTTTACAAGCCTGCTTTGGAATCGCATTGCGTTGGAACGCGCTTGGCCGCAAATTGGGCGCATGAATCTGGACGCGCTTTATTCCGAACTGACCCTGAAAACCAAGGCCAAGCTGGTGCTGGTGGTGCTCGACGGCCTCGGCGACATCGCCACGAAAGAGCAACTGTACCTGACCCCGCTGGAGGCCGCCGCCACGCCGAACCTCGACAAGCTCTGCAAGGATTCCGCGCAGGGCCGCATGATTCCCGCTGCGCCCGGCATCACACCCGGCAGCGGACCCGGGCATCTCGGGCTGTTCGGCTACGATCCGCTGGAATTTCAGGTGGGCCGCGGCGTGATTGAAGCGCTGGGACTGGGATTGGAATTGAAGCCCGGCGACGTGGCCGCGCGCGCCAATTTTTGCACGCTAGACAAAAAGGGGATTGTCACCGACCGCCGCGCCGGCCGCATCCCGACGGAAACCTGCGAAAAACTTTGCGCGCTGCTCGCCGCGAAAATCAAGAAGCTCGGCGACACGGAAATCATCATCCGGGCCGGCAAGGAACATCGCTTTGTCGTGGTCTTCCGCGGCAGCGGACTCGAAGGCCCGCTCACGGACGCCGATCCGAACCGCGAGGGTTTTCCCATTCCCGTCGTCCATCCGCGCGACGACCACAACGCCGGCCAGAAAAAAATGGCCGGGCTCGTTGCCGATTTTTACAAGGCGGCGCTGCCCCTCCTGGCCAGCGAAAAACCGGCGAACGGTTTTCTCATGCGCGGCATTGCGCATCAACCGCACATACCGCTGTTCGAGGAGCGCTATAAATTGAAGGCGGCCGCGCTGGCGGTTTATCCGATGTACAAGGGCCTGGCGCAGCTCGTCGGCATGAAAAAAATCGAAGGCCCGGCGACCATCACCGAGCAGTTCGAGCGTTACCTCAAGGAATACGCCAACTTTGACTTTTTCTTCATCCATTACAAATACACCGACAAGGCGGGCGAGGACGGCAGCTTTGCGGCGAAGAAAAAGGCGATTGAAGATTTCGACGCCGCGCTGCCGGTTTTGCTGAAGAAAAGGCCGGACGTGCTGGCCATCACCGGCGATCACTCGACGCCCGTGGCCGTCAAGGGCCATTCGTGGCACCCGCAACCGGTGCTGCTGCACTCGGCCTTGAGCGGTTCGGACAAGCTCGACCGCTTTACCGAAACCGGCGCGAACCTCGGCTCGCTTGGCGTGTTTAAGGCGAAATATCTGATCCGGCTCATGCAGGCCAACGCCAGGATGTTCGACAAGTTTGGGGCGTAAGTTTTTCGTCCTCGTCGCCGTCCTCGCGCTCGTAATCGAATTTTTTCGCGGACGAGAGGATTTAATTTAAATGAATCTGCCAAACAAGCTGACGGTGGGACGGTTCGCATTGACGGTGGTTTTTCTTTGGGCGTTGTTCGCGCCGATTCCCTTCCATTACACGCTGGCGCTGTTCTTTTTCTGCCTGGCGGGCGTTTCAGATTTTCTCGACGGCCGCATCGCGCGCAGCCGCGGTCTGATCACCAATTTCGGCGTGTTGATGGACCCGCTGGCGGATAAAATCATGACCTGTTCGGCCTTCATCGCCTTCGTGGAAAGCACGCACCAAGGTCCCCACCCGCCGGTCACGGTCGAGGCGTGGATGGTCATCATCATCGTCGCCCGCGAGCTGGCCATCACCGGGCTGCGGCTGCTGGCGGCGTCGAAAAATGTCGTGCTGGCGGCGGAACGGTACGGCAAACACAAGACCGTTTCGCAAATTGCGGCGATCATCGCCTTGCTCATCGTGGACGCGTGCAACGAATGGCCGTCCGGGTTGCAGCACCTGCTCCAGGGCTGGGTGCCGGGGTTTGCGGAAGTTGCGCTCTGGCTGACGGTCGTGCTGACGACGACCTCCGGCCTGCTTTATTTATGGCGCAACCGGGCGCTCTATTTGAGCGACGTGTGAGTTGGAGACGGGCGGGGAAATTTCAACGAACTTCTCATGGCAGCATAAGCCGGGTTTGAGGACTCCCCGGACCCGTTCCTCCAGGAAACTTTTCAGCGACGCGATGTCAGCGGCAGCGTTTCGCCGGCATCAACCGATTGATAAACCGCCGGTCTCAGGCCGGCCAGGGGGTTGGCGCGCGAATGATGCCGCCAGGCCGAGCCCACGAGCAACACCAGCAACAATAGAGCGAACGCACCGCCGCCCATCAATCCGATCCGCCAGTTGAGTTTCGAAAGCCAGAACATCACGTGGTCGAGCAGCGTGTTGGATTCCTCCATCAGCGGCGGCGGCTCCCGGAATTTTTCCGTCCGCCCCAGCTCGGCGTTGAGCACGGACATGATTTGCGGCGTGTTGAGTTTGAGTTGCGTGGCGTAGATGCGGACAAAGCCCCGGATGTACACCGGCGCCGAAAAAATCTCGTAATGTCCCTCCTCCAGCGCGCGGATGTGGTCGGTCCGGATTTTGGTGGTATCCGCGACCTGCTGCACCGTGAGTTTCAGGGCATTGCGCGCGGCTTGGAGTTGTTCACCGACTTCGGACATGGTCATATTTTTCAACAGTTATAAGCAATTTAGCAACTTAAATAGCAAAAAATAGGCCAATCTATTGCGGTTTTGGGCGAAAAATGGACCCGCCAGCGAATGGACCGGTTCATAAGAATCCCTTGAACCTTTACTCGCATTTTACATTCCTCTTTGGGTAAATGCTGGTGGTGGCTGAACGCGAACAACTGCCCGTGTTGCAGGCCAGGGCCGGAGAACCGGCGGCTTGGGACACGCTCTTTCGGCGCTACCAATTGCCCTTGTATGTCTATGTTTTTGAACTGGTGCATGACGAACAGGCGAGCCTCGACCTGGTGCAGGAGACGTTCATCGCCGCCGTCCAACACATCGGCAGCCTGCGCGACGATCAGAAATTTGGAAGCTGGCTCTTCGGAATCGCGCACCAGAAATGCATTCAACGATGGCGAAAACAAAATCGCGAGGAACTGCTGCGCGAGGAAATCGCCGGGGGGCCGGATAAATTTGACGAGGGTCCGGACGACCTGCTCATCCGGCGTGAACAGGAGGCCGAATTCATGAATCTACTGAATCAACTGCCGTTGCCGCAGCGCTCGGTGCTGCTGTTGCGCTTCGTCGAGGACTTTTCGCTCGAAGAAATCGCGCACATCACGGAGGCGCAGATCGGCACGGTGAAATCGCGGTTGCACTACGCCAAAAAATCGCTGCGAACATTATTGGAGGAAAAGAAATGAAAACGCCGCGAGAAATCTTGTTCCAACGGCACCAGGCCGCCGAACCGAAACTCGGCGCGATTCGGCGAACGGCGATGGCAACGCTGGGCGACCCCGGTCGGGCAAAGGCCGGAGATTCACCGGCCGTCGCCGACCGCGGTGGCAACTGGCGCGAATTCTTTCTTTCACTTCGCTGGCATCTGGCCGGGATGAGCGCCGCGTGGCTGGTGATTGTCCTTTTGAACTTGAACGTCGGCCATTCAGTGAGCCTGGCCTCGGCCGTGCCAGTGGGAAAAATTCCCTCCGCGCAGATCATTCTGGCTTCGCTGCGCGAAAACCGCCGCGAGCTTCTGGAGACGATTCAGTCGTCCGAATTGCGCGAAGCCCGGTCGCCAAAATTATTTCCCATCCAACCGCGAAGCGAGCGGTTTCCCGAAACGTCGACAGCCTGATTTTATGAACCCGAAGGACAAGAACCAGGCTGTGGTGCAACCACGAATTCGCGTTGCCCGACGTCTGTTGATTTTGCTGGCCTGGCTGGCGACGCTGACTGTGCTGTTTTATGCCGAGGAAGACTGGCGCGGTTGGCACTCCTGGAACCAATATCGTCAGCAACTGGAAGCCAGCGGTGCGCAGCTTGATCTGGCGGCATTCACTCCCCAACCCGTTCCCGAGGGCCAAAACTTTGCCGCCATTCCGGTCATTGAATCGTGGTTCACGCAGAGAACCAATTTCGCCAAAAAGTGGGCGGACCATTATTCGCTGGCCAGCACCATGATTGGTTCGGAGACCAATCCGCCCGCACCCGAGGGTAATTCTCATCAAGGTGGCAAACGTTATTTTCTGGATCTCGTCGCGTGGCAAATGGCATTCGCCGCCGTCCAATCTGATCAAACCAATTCAAATCAGACATTTTCCTCAGGAACAATTGATCCCACATCGCGGGCGATTGCAGCGCCAGTGGTTCTGGCCGAATTGGTGTCCAGCGAAACCGAGTTGGATCAACTTCGCGCTGCCAGTGACCGGCCTTATGCACGGTACCCGGTGGTTTATGACTTGGACAATCCGTGGGGCATCCTGCTGCCGCACCTCGGCAATATCAAAAGGACCGTCCAACGTTTACAACTCAGAGCCTGCGCCGAACTGGCCGCGGGCCGGACCGACGATGCCTTGGCGGACGTAAAACTGATGCTTTATCTGGCTGATTCGGCGAAAACCGAACCTTTCTTGATTTCTTATCTCGTCCGCCTTGCTTGTGTGCATATCGCACTGCAGCCGGTCTGGGAGGGATTGGCGGAACACGCGTGGTCCGACGCCCAGCTTCAAGAACTGCAAGTGTGGTTCCAGCAATACGATTTCGTGGCTGACATGAAACGGCCCTTGGATAGCGAACGCGCGGCTGGAATTTTGACCGGCGATCTTCTAGCCCGGGGAAAATACAACTTGGACATCCTGACGACAGACCCAAAGCAATCAGGTTCAGCCTCGGTCAATCTCCTCGGCTGGATTGCTCCGCGCGGCTGGTACCATCTGGAACAGTTGAACGATGTCCGGCTCTTTCAATTGCAGTTCGAAGGCGCATTTGATTCGGGTCAAAAGAGGGTTTTCCCGCGACAAATTGCGTCCAATGTCAAAGCCTTGGCTCCGGCATTTGCCAACAACCATTGGATTACTCGCAACTGGGTTACCGTCATTTGTATCCGTCACCAACTCATGGCGAGAGTATTGTTGCCGGCGTTGTATAAAATACCCTTGAGAGCGGCCGCGGCCCAAACCGCCGTGGATGAAGCCGCCATCGCCTGCGCGCTCGAACGATACCGGCTGGCCAATGAACAATACCCCGATACCCTGGCGGTACTGGTGCCACGGTCCATTTCTCAATTGCCGGATGATGTGATTTCCGGTGAACCTTACAAATATCACCGCACCGCCGATGGGCAGTTCGCGCTCTATTCCGTTGGCTGGAACGAAACGGACGACGGTGGTGTGCCGGGAAAGACCTTGTTTGATGAAAAGGACGGAGACTGGGTCTGGCAGTATCCGTTGAAGTAAAAAACAAAACATCCAACGCCCAACATCGAACATCCAACATCCAGTTTTAAAAGCGCGCAAGCGCTCTACCCATTGGCTGTTGGGCGTTGGATGTTCGATGTTGGATGTTCCTTCAAGCTTTTCCCGACCACGGTCCCGATGACCGACCCGACAATCGCCCCGGCCACAAAATCCGAAAACCAATGGATGGTCATGGAGACGCCCAAGCCGACGTAGCAGGCATAGACAATTGCCACCCAACCCAGCCACCGTGGCTTCGGATGGAGCGTGAACACCGTCACGGCCATGGCGAAGGCAATGGTGGCGTGCGACGACGGCCAGCCCCAGAAAACTCCGCCGCGCAGGAAGCCGAAGTGAAAGACATGACTGATGTCCGCGCCGACACTGTGCGCCGGATGAGCGCGGCCGGTGAAGGCCTTGTAGGCGGAAGAGACCAGCGAGCCGAGCAGAGCTGCCTGACCCACAGCCCAACCGGTTATAATGACCCTGGCATTTCGGGCCAGGATGCCAATCCCAAAAAGAATCAGCGGCAAAGCCAGCGGCAGCAGTCCGCCAATCCCGACGGCAGGCCACATCCACGAACGCAGCGCCGGATTACGGGTGGCTAGGAACCAGCGCCAATCAAAGCCGGACAGCACGAGGATGAGCGTGAGCAGGATGGCGACGACATGCCAGATGAGCCTCCGGCCCGTGAAGCCGCCGATGAGGTTGCGGGGCAGCGTCACCAGAAATTGTCTCATGCGGATGAAAGTTTTCAGTTTTCAGTCTCAAGTTTTCAGAAAGGCAACCTCTGCAACCACTGAAAACTGACACTTGAAACTAAACTGCCTGTTGCCCGCCGCCGTCTGCGCCGCCACCGTCGAGGTCGATCAGGATGTCGCGCGGCTCGGCGCCCTTGCTGGGACCGACAATGCCGCGGTTCTCCAGTTCGTCCATGATGCGCGCGGCGCGGGTATAGCCGAGACGCAACCGACGTTGCATCAGCGAGACGCTCGCCTTTTGTTCACTGCGAATCACCTCGATGCACTGCTGGATGAGGTCCTCGTCCTCGTCAATGCCGGTTTCGTTCCCAAAACTGGCGGCCGGCTGGGAAAGTTGCTTGTGAATTTCCAGGTCGTAGTTCGGTTTGCCCTGTTTGGCGATGAACTCGACGATGCTGTTGATTTCCTGGTCGGTGATGAGCGCGCCCTGGGCACGAATCAATTTCGCCGAACCGGGCGGCAGGTATAGCATGTCGCCCTTGCCGAGCAATTTGTCCGCGCCCATCGCGTCGAGAATCGTCCGTGAGTCCACGCGCGAGGCGCATTGGAACGCGATGCGCGCGGTGATGTTCGCCTTGATGACGCCGGTGATGACGTCCACGCTCGGCCGCTGGGTGGCAACGATACAATGAATGCCCGCCGCGCGCGCCATCTGCGTGATACGCGCGATGGCCATTTCCACATCGGCCGGCGCCACGAGCATCAGGTCGGCCAGCTCATCAATGATGACCACGATGTAGCTCAGCTTTTCGGGAATGACGATTTCGTCGTCGCGCGGCACGACAATTTCCTCGTCCACCTCGACAGCAAACCCTTCCGCGCCCGGCTCGACCTTTTCCTTCTTGGCCTTGAGCGGCAGTTCCAGTTCCTGCTGCGGCAACGGCTTGTTTTTCGGGCGCGCATTGAACGTGGCGATGTTGCGCACGCCGACGCGCGCGAATATCTGGTAGCGCTTTTCCATTTCGTTCACGACCCAGCGCAGCGCGAGGATGACCTTTTTGGGGTCGGTCACCACCGGCACGACGAGGTGCGGCAGGGCGTTGTATTGCTGCAGCTCGACGACCTTGGGATCAATCATCACGAACCGGAGCTGGTCGGGCGAAAATTTATAGAGCAGCGAGGCGATGATGCAGTTGATGCAGACCGATTTGCCGGAGCCGGTGCTGCCGGCAATGAGCACGTGCGGCATTTCAACGAGGTCGGCGATGATCGGGTGACCATAGACGTCCTTGCCCAGCGCGACGGGGATTTTCGCCTTGGAATTGCGCCATTCGTCGGACTCGAACAAGTCACGGACGATGACCTTGGTTTTGACGGCGTTGGGCACCTCGACGCCCACGGAGCTTTTGCCGGGGACGGGCGCCAGGATATGGATGCGCTCGGCCTTGAGCACGGCGGCGATGTTGTTGGAGAGGGCGGTGATTTTTTCCAGCTTCACGCCGGGCGCCGGATGCAATTCATAACGGGTGATGGTCGGGCCCTTGGTGATGTCGCCCAGCGAAACCTCGATCTCAAACTGCGCGAGCGTCTGCTGCATGAGCCGCGCGTTGGCCATCAACTCCTCCTTCGATTCGGTGGGTTTGACGGTCAAATCCGGGTGCTGGAGAAAATCCAGCGGCGGCAACTGGTAGTTGCCGATCATGGGCGTCGCGGCAACGGCCAGCGGCTTCGGCCTTTTGGGTTTCAGCCTGGATTTCGCCGACACGGAATTGTCCGCAATATGAACCGCCGGTGCCGATCCGGCGGCCTTTTCTGTATCCGCTTTCACCGGTTCTTCGCTTTTGACTTCCGTGGATTTTTCCAGCTCCGATTTTTCCCCAAGAATGTCCTCGGTCGTGGCAGCGGGAACCGCGCGCGGCGCAGTCGCTTCCTCGTCGACGGCGGGCGCGGGCTTTTGTCCTGACACCGCTGCGGGGGCTTCGTCGCTGCGAGCCGGCTCCTTGGTCAGGCCGCTGGGCAGCGTGGTTTTGCGGATGCGCGCGGAGGTGATGGCTGCGGGTTTGGCCTGCGGCACGCTTAAATCACGGACGGTGGGTTCGGGAACCGGCTGCATGTCCGCGCCCAGTCCGGTGCGGGCAACTTCCTCCTGTAATTTTTGGGCCTGCTTTTCCAGTTCGATCGCCCGGCGCTCCAAAGCACTGTCCACAGCGGGTTCCGGTTCCGCATCCGGGTCGGCGCCGCGGAGGGGCACCTTTTCCAGGAGACGGCGAATCCATACGCCGAGCCGGAAATTGGTCAGAAAGAGGAGGCTGATCAGGCAAAGCGCGGCGTAAACAATGACCGCCCCTGCCGTGCCCAGCAGGCAAAAACCATATTCATAGCGCGGCGTCTGGCCGAAGGTCACAAATCCGAGCCAGCCACCGGCGCTGAGGGAACCAATGGATTCATGGACCTTTCCGAACCAGCCGTCATTGTCCATGATGTAAAGCAGGCCGGTCAGGGACAACACCAGCACGGCCGACCAGATCAACGACCACCGCAGACGCTCCCGCAAATGGCTGGGAAAATTCAGCAGATACGCCAGGCCGAAAGCAGCGAACAGGAACGGCAAAAGGTATCCCACCAAACCCAGCGGGATGAACGAGGCCCACGCCAGATAGGCGCCGAGCGGACCAATCAAGTTGTGCGTGGGCTGCTTGTTCAGCCGCGTCATCAGAAAGGAAATGTCGTGACTATCAAACGACCATTGGGCCACCAACAGCAACAGCGCGGCGGCGAGCAGGGCGACGCCGATGATATCGCCGAAACCGTGCGCGGAACCCGATGGCGTCTTGCGTGACATGGCCGCAACGTAGCAATTCGGCAGTGCAACTTCAAAGTTGAAATTGCCGTGGAGCGCATCTTTGGCGGAGCGAGCGACCCGGCGCGCCATTGCCGCCGCCTCGGACGCGTCCAGGCCGGCTCGTCGGCGGCCGCACCCGCGCCGAACCAACCTCAGGAAACCGAAAGTTTGAAAATGGGCTTGATCTGCGAGCGCAACGCTTTCATCCGCTTTTGGGCGTCGGTGAATTGTCGCGGGGTCAATTCCTTCCTCATCAGATCGCGGCTCTCGGCGGCATCGGCATCGGCCTTGGCCGCCATGCTGAACCACGCATAGGCCTCCACCTGGTCCTTCGGCACGCCCTGGCCATTGGCATAGCAGCAACCCAGATTGACCTGGGCCTCGGCATGGCCCTGCTCGGCCGCCTTGCGATACCACTTCACCGCCTCGGCATAATCCTTCTCCACGCCCCGGCCATTGTCGTAGCAGTAGCCCAGATTGGATTGAGCCGGGGCGTAATTCTGCTCGGCCGCCTTGCGAAACCACGTCACCGCCTCTTCCTTGTCCTTTCTGACACCCTGGCCATTCGCGTAACAGAAGCCCAGATTGAACTGAGCCGGGGCGTAATTCTGTTCGGCGGCCTTGCGGTACCACTTCACCGCCTCCGCCGCATTCTTGGCCACGCCCCGGCCATCGTCATAGCAGAAACCCAGACTGAATTGCGCCTCGGCATCTCCCCGCTCGGCGCCGGCTTTATATTCCTTAAATTTGCCCGGAACGGCGACGTCCTTCGGCTCGGCGGCGCGGGTCGAAAGCAGGCCGGTGAGGTACTTGAAGAAGGCGCGGGGAATGCTTTTCATCGGGTTAAAAACTACGCCTGGAGCCGCAATGGCTGCAAGCCGAATCCGGTTGCCGCCGGCCGTTCAATTCGCACTTGCCAACGCGCGGCGGGATTGTCACGCTGTTAATCCCACGCGTGCGCGGTTAGCTCAGTGGTAGAGCACTACATTGACACTGTAGGGGTCACAGGTTCGAACCCTGTATCGCGCACCATTCCACCCGTTTGCTGTAAAGCGTCGGTGATTTTGTGCGCTTTGTAGGACTTCCAATTTCCAAAAAAAAAGACGACAAAAATAGCGCACCCTTTCGGCGGGTTTTTTTACCGTGTGGCAGCGATCCCGCTATGCGGGAAAATCAATCGTGGATCAGGACGCGATCCGCCTTCTTCGTTTTCGCGTTCAAGGTGCGCTCAAGCGCGGCCCGATACAAATACAGCGCATGCGCGTCGGTGCGGCCGCTGGTGACTTTTCGGCGGATGCCAGCGCAATAGCCGCCGCCGTACCCAATCACGGCCAGTTGGCTTTCGAGCGCGGCGACTTCCTCGCTCAGATTCATTCCCGTAAAGCGGTCCCGGCTGGTTTCCTGGGGTGTGTTTTTTGACTGCCAGTAACCGCGTTGCCGAAAGACGGCAGTGGTGCTGCACGACGGCTGCAGAGTTCCGGCGTCCGCCGCGCGCCAGTGGATCGCCTCGAAATAAGCAAGCAGCTTATCCAGGTGCCGATCCGTGAGCGCCGGCGCCGTGCTGGATCGGCAGCCAGCGATCATTTCCAGCGCATCACGATACTCAGTATCAGATAAACCAGCTTCTCGTTGGGCGCGTTTCAAAAGAATTTGTTGGGGACGTGAAAGCATGATTCAGTCTTCGACTAATTCAACCGCTCCGGAGCGACTTCGCGGACCTAGTGAAGCCACAATTCCACGCCCGCGCGCTGACGCTATTTCTCCCTGTGGCGATTCTGGCTCTGACACTTCCGGCAATGGTGGCGTGAGTTTGCGGGGAGGTTTCCGACCCATATTGCGCGCGGCTTCCATGTCTTCTAAAAAGGCTTTATCGCTTGGCAAAAGAAAATCATAAATCGCCCGGTGGACGTGATCCAGGGATGCGCCGGCCAAATCGTCCGTGCCGAGCACGGCGCGCACTTCGTCGGCCACGTCCCCAACAGCCGACAGATCACGTTTGCTCAATAGGGCATAGCCAGCGATTTTTGAAATCGTTCGCGCGTCAGCCTTTTTAAACATATTCCGCGCAACAGCTTTGATGTCCTCTTCTGAGTTGGACGCCGGTAACTTCACCCAGCGTTTAACGCGCCGGCGAAACTGGCGATAATTCCACTCCACCTGATCGGCCGCACGCGTCATGCAAACAATGAATTGTGGAGTTGTAACGAGTGCGATCGGCACCCCGCTATTGCAGATTGCCGTATCAATCCAATCCACCAACTCAGGCCGGGAATACATGCGGCGGCTTTGGTTGAAAACAAAGTGCGCTTCGTCCATCACCAACATCAGCTTTGAACGCTTCAGCACGTCCTCGATGCGCGCCTGCATTTCAGGCGCGGTGCGCGTGTAACTAGAAGCAATGCCGAGGGCTTTGGCTATTTCCCGGAAGGCCGTGGTTTTGTTGGTAATGCCCTTCAGGCTGATAAACCGCGCCTGCCCTAGATGGAGAGCGCACCAGGCTTTTGCGGCTTCAGTTTTCCCGCGCCCTTCAAGACCATCCACAACGACCATGCCGCACCTGGCAAGAGCATAATCGAACGTCTCCCAAACTTTTTTGCCGACGACGGTCAGTTGAAAGTTTTCCCTGCCCTTGTCTTCATGCCGCGCTTTGTATTCAAACAGAGCGCCCATGATGTCGCGGAAATAGACCAGGCTTGCGGTTTTGAAATCATCCTTCGTCAGCTCTGGGTTTTCCTCGATAGCGATGCCCGACTCGATGCTTGAGAAATCAATCTGCTCGCCCGGCGCGGCAAAATGAATTCGTGGGTTGATGCACAGATCAACTAAAAATTCCTCAATCGTTGGGAGATTTTTCTTCCAGCCATCGAAATAAGCCGGCCGTTGAAAATTATCGCCTTGGCACAAAGCAAAATCACGGCAGAGCTGAATCAACTCGGCGCCCTTTTGGGGCTTACCTCTCAGCTTGGAAATGAGCGCCAATCTTAACGATCTTATCACGGAATCTGCCAGCTCTGCTGGGTAGATTTTTTCCGGTTTGATTTTGTCCGCGTGCATTGCCGGCGTCCCCAGTCGGTCGGGAAACATTTCAACCAACTCCCTGGCAACGCGCTTCAAGCCACCTTCGGCCAAAGACAATCCCTGGATGAACCAAACCAGTTCGCGTTTCACCGCTTGGACCAACACGGCCGCCCGTGCCGAAACGGCCACGCCACTGACGCCGCGCAATTCGGCAAATTCGGTGCTGCTCATATATCGCTCTTGCGAAAGCGCTCCAGAAAGTATTTCGTGGCGGGTGCTCATGGTTTGCTGTCTTCTGCGATTTCAACTTCGCCTGGCGTTCGGCGCGGTGCGTCGCTAAGCAGCTCAAGCGCCCGCCGGCTCTGTTCATCATCACCAACCAAGACTGTGGGGATGTCCAATCGGCGCGCCTTGTTTTTATTTGCGGCCGTTCGACGCCGGCTTTCTACCGTGCGCGCGGTAACGGCTGATTTCCGGGTTTCGATTTGTTCACCAAGCTCCATTACTTGCGCGGCGGCCAATAGTTGCCGCTGTGGCAGAGGGAATTTCGCTTTCACAACATTGAAGCGGGTTTTCATGTACGACGCCTGGCCTTCGATCCGCGCCAGCTCGCGGCCCAGCGTGCCTGATTCCGGCGCTACCAGGCTTTCCAGCGCACTCGGATTTTCTGAGCGTGCCACACAGATCGGATTTGTCCGGTCTGTATTGGTGACAACGATGGATTCCGGATTTTCAGGGTCGAACCAGGCCAGGACCTCGCGGCCAACCAGGTGCGCGATCTCACGGCCGCGATAATTGAATTTCTGCTTTCCGATCTGAAGTGTCACACCGTTGAGCGTGACGCGCGCCAGGCGTTTGTCATGTGCCAGTAGATAGCGCAGCCCGGCGCTGAATTGCATCGGCGGATTATTTTTGTCCATGTGAGCCTCGAAAGCTTGGTCCGGGGACATGCCCGCCAGGACGTGGCCCTGCTGCGGTTCGGTGTTGTATTGGTCCACAAGCTGGCCAAGGCGTCGGTTCCATTGGTTGAACGAATAAAAATATTTTGAGGGATGAACTTTCCGCGCCTCCACTTCGGCCATCTGCCGGCGTAAAGATTCCGGTGCATCTCGCCGTTCGTCCCGGCCGCAGTAGCCAGGCTCGGCCTCCGCGATATCCTGGAACATGCCGCCGACGCGCTCGACGGCTTTTGTGCGCGGGCGGATGGCGTGGATGAATTTGACGCCGAACTCGCGCAAGCCCTGGCTGATTTCCGTGAAGTCAAACGGATCGGTTTTGCCTTTCAGCAACGTCGCGCTTTTCCACATGCCGCGCTCGAAGTAGAGAATCTCCGGCACGCCGAATTCGCCAAGGATGTGAGTGCAAAGGCTGCGGATCGTGAGCGAGCTGTAACTTTTTCGCGGTTCCAACGCCCAGCCTAAAATCCGCAGCGACCGGAAATCAATGAAGAGAATCACCTGCCCGCGCGTGAGCTGAAACCAGCCTTTGCCATCCGGCACGAAGAAATAAGTATTGAGCGTGAAATCATCACCAGAGATGCACTGCAAAGAGGATATCGTGTTGCTCCCTGACGGGGCTCCTATGCTGGCGATGGCCGGATCAAAAAATATCCCTTTGGTCATTCCGTTGTTTTGGTCGTCTTGGCCGTTGCCCTGAAACGCCCCAAAATCAATCCGCGCCGCCACGCCCTGAACAAATTTGGAGAGAATTACATAAGCCAGATCAACCTTTTCATCATCCAACCACGCGCGGCTCGCCTGGATTATTGCGGCAATGGTGTTGGCTGTCGGGCACAAGGCCATTCCCGCCAAAGATGTGTCATATGGAATGGTGGTTTTACCCTGTTGTGTTGGGGTGATGAAAATCGCGTTCGGGAACGCTGTGGCCTTTGGAAAAAGGGTGTACTGCCCGACCATTTTCCTCAGACCAAGATATTTGTAAGCGCCATAATGCAACAATAGATCATAAACCTCGTTTGCAATCGGGACTGCCAAAAGCAAACCGGCGCCAAAAGTGTCTTGCATATTAAGACCCGACACGGCCCTTTGTTGCATGTTCTGGAGTGCGCGATATTCAGGAGAATCGATCTTCAAGCCGCCGCCGAGCTTGCGGGCAAAGCCGTTCCAGAAATAACGACGCTCCGGGTCGGCTTCAAGGTAGCGCTCAACCGGGTCGCCAAATGACGAACGCTTTTCACGCGCGTCCGACTCGAACACGCGCCGCACCGCGTTTTCCAGTTCGGTGAGATTGCCGTCGCGACGTGCCATCTCCATTCCGTCCAATACGGGTTTTGAACTCATTAAGATGGAATCGTAATTTGGGATTTGTTCGGTTTTTTTCATAAGGGGTGCCTGTGGTTCGCTTGCAGGTGGCGCAGTCGGTTTTCCGCCGAGCGCTTTGATGCATTCCGCGACGGCGTTAGGTTTGGGTGAGGGTGCAAAGCTGTAGCTGCGCGAACTTTGGTTGCGCTGCTCAAAGAGTTGGGCAAATTTCGTGGACCGTTTCGAAAAAAGAGCCACATCCGAATCAGACAAAATCCCGGCCTCGTATGATTTCTCGATCGCCACGGCGTCGGCGTTCGCGCCGATAACGCACGCGCTCAATTCTTTTTGTTGTTGCTCAACGTAAATGCAGCGGCAACGCGTGTCCTCCGGGTCCAGTTTCATTTCCTCACAGACTTTGCGCCAGTCGTCGAGATTGCGGTCGAATGGGGTGACGTAATTGACCGGCATGAAACCGACACTCACCGCTTTGAGATAGCCGGCCGCCGTCATGGCGAAACCCTTCTGGGCCGTCACATTTTCTGGAACGTCAATCGCCCATTTAACGGTTTCCACCAATCGTCTGTTCCGAACGGTAAAGTCCACCACCCGGCCCAAGATGCAATCAATGCTGTTGTAATTGTGCGAATCGACGAAGGGCGCATTCTTTTGGAAATCATCAAACTTCCAACCGTCGGCCCGGATAATTTCACTGTAACTGTCTAGAGTCTCAGTGCTGGCGACGTATTCCACGAGGCCTTGCTTTTCGTCGAGCAAACGGACTTCGGGATGAATGGTGCGGCGGATTAAGTTATTCATAATTTGAAGATTTTTTCGGTGGTCGGTTTCGGTCGCAGCGACGCCATTACAAAGATTCAATGTCCGTGGATTTTATGCCGAGCGCCCCGCTGTGCCGCTCTATCCAGGAACAAAAATGCGTGGCCATTTGGGAGACGCTCCATCGCGGCGATATTAGCAAAGAGCTCTCGTCGAAATACGCATCCCGAAATTTGGCGAAGATTGGCATCTGCTCCAGACGCCCCTCGCTGCCCCACCACCGCCGCGCTGCGCGTTCGTTGTGCTCAAATTCAGGCAATGTGCCCAAGATTAAATTCTCTTCGATGGTTCTTCGTTTCTGGAGGACCAGCGCATTCCACCGTGCCGCGCATTCGCGAATTTCAGCAAAAAGTTCAGCCCCCACCTTTTCCTGTAATGGCTCGATTTTTTTTAGCTGGCCGTCCGCCAGATCAAAGCTGAGCCGGGCATCCAAGATTTTGATGCGCGCGTCCTTGATTGAGATACTGGGCGACGCGGCGAGGCTGAGATCGGCGCTGGCTTTTTCCTTGAGCGATTCCAATTTGGCCTCTTCCTTGTCAATCGAGGCAAGTTGTGTGGTTAATTCTGTGATTTTTTTCATCAGTTGGATTGAGTTGACGGTTTGTTTTTTGCGCGCATGGAAATCAGATCGTGATAAAGCGCCAGCAGCCGGGGAGCTTTCCGCTTGCCGTGAATGACGTACGATAAATGTCCCCTGGAGACATGCAAAACCCTCGCCGCCTGCGTCACTGTAACACTTTCCTTATTAGGCCTGCGTGCCTTTGATTTTCGTGTTTGCATCTTTGTTACAAGGTGAATATGTGGGACAGATGTGGGAGCGTCAACAGTTTTTCTTTGGATTTTTTCAACCTTTACCGGAGCCTGTCCCTTGTGCCCGTATTGAGCCGATTGATGAACAGTCAGGAAGCGGCGATCTGTAGCCGCCTGCGTGATTTACGCAGACAGATTGGCTGGACGCAGACTCAATTCGCGCACGCCTTCGGCACCACGCGCGATCAATTGGCCAGCATCGAATATGGAAGAAATCCCCTGCGTTATTGGCTCGCGGATCATGTGTGCGAGAAGGCAAACATCTGCCAGCAATGGCTTGCCTGCGGCGATGATCCAAAAGAAGGGTACGTGCGCTTGCCTCCAGAAATCGGCTTAGAAATAAAGGCAACCGAGCTTTTCAGTTCCGCCTGGCACCGCCGCATTGGACATCTGGTGAAAAAGAGGGTCACTGAGTCGCAGGCATTGAGACAAACCATCGCCAGCGATCCCAATGCACCCGAAAAGATTCTCGAAAACGGCCTTTATTATTTGAAGCTGATAGCAACCCAACGTGTTAAGCCGGAATTCTATGGCGATTTTTGCAACGCTCTGATGGCGCAAATGTCCGCCTTCATTAACTCTCACGATTCTCCAGGGCAGCCGCCTGCGTCATCGCTCGCCCCTAAAACAAATCCAAAGAAAGTTTTGACAACTATTTCTCTAAAGAGTAAAGAACGGGGTGTGAAGACCGAGGTGCAAAAGCTCATTGAGCTGGTAAAGCGCAAAGCGTCGAAGCCGGGAGCCAAATCACAATTGGCCCGCACGCTTGGCGTCGCGCCGGCTCGCATCTCGGAATGGCTGTCAGGTGAAAAAGAGCCTGGCGGCGAGTACACGCTCCAATTGCTTCACTGGGTCGAGCAGCAAGAGCGTCAAAAATAAAATGCCCTGGTTGTGCGTGAATAACGCCAGAGCGAAGACCCGAATGAAAGGCTCAAATGAAAAGTCCCGACAAAAAGGTCCACAAGAACAGTAGCAGCAAGGGCTCACAGTCTCAAGTGAAATCCAATCCCGGCATTGAATATGCCGGCAAAACCGTCCTTTCCAATTATTGGGTGAAGATTGGTTTTAGCCGGCAGGAACTGGGAGCCCTTCGCGAGATCGCTAAAATCTTCAAGCACTCGTATTTTAAAACCACTGGACATGCCGCAGCAGTGGTTCTTACCACTGCATTGATGCATTGGGAAAAGCTCGAACCACTCCTACGTGCCGACAAGGCCTATTGCGACTCCGAAGGTTTCCTCCATATGGAGATTTTTCAAGCCGACACGATCGCTCGAAAATTCAACCTGGTCGGCAAACGTTAAAAGGCTCGCGTATACAAAATTATGACAACGCCATATGACGAAGTGAAAGCCCGGCTGACTGCGCTGGAAAGGAATCAAGATGGGGTATTTGCCCGGATGTCGATGCTGGAGTTTTGTCAGGAGATCATCGTAGCAAATTTCCTGGCCAACACCACGGAGGACATCTCAAAAAAATGGAAGGATGATTTTCTGCGTCTGTCGCGAACTCCGAATCTAAGTGAGAAATTTAGCCCCGCATCCGAACAAAAAGAGGCTCAACTCGTGGAGATCGGTGTTCAAATGTCGGAACGATTCGTTAAGAAAGTAACCATACGGGAAGCCTTAATACGACTACAGTTAAAAATTTATCAATCTGGAATGCCAGCGACCTGACGAGGATTCCGGCCTCATTCTTTGTTGCACTGCCTTGGACGACGTGGCACATATGAATTGTGAAGCCAAACGCGGCATTAGAGCCACCAGCACAGCCCGCTCTGTCTGAGGTTCCAATTGAAAAATGGCTGGCACCGAAGGAAGTCGCCGGCCATTTTGGCCTTTCTCAGTTCAGCGCTTACCGCTGGATCAATGAGGGCATTGTGCCAGAACAATTTTTTCGCCGTTGTGGCCAGTGGCGGCTGCGAGTTCACCCGGCCGTCATTCCATTTCTTGAAAAAAAGTTCGCTGCTTTGCGTTCGTAGCCACGCTTTGAGCGATTGCATCCGTCGCGCAGCGCCGCTGCTGACCTGATGCAGCGCGTCTGCAAACGGGCTCCTGGCTCCACCCCTATGACTCCAAGTGATTCTGTGCGGTTCGCGATTTCCAACCTTTTATGTTCAACAAGTTGCGCACTTTTAATCTTGTAAATTCCGATCCGCACAGCCGGCCGTCAATCCGCACAGCTCCTCTTTTAAAATTGCTTTGCAAGTGGCTGGTTTTCAGAGTCCTTCAAGGTCCTTCAGGCTAATTCAGGGTATCCGCACAAGATCACCGTGGCTCCTCATTGCTGAAGAGCCACGGTGATCTTGTGCGGTGGATTCAGGTTTTGGGACGCAGTTTCTTCCAGAGCCAGCCGAGTGGATCGAAAAATTCATCCACCACCCGTTCTTTCAAAGGGATGATGGCGTTGTCGGTGATGGTGATGTTTTCAGGGCAAACCGTCGTGCAGCATTTGGTGATGTTGCAAAAACCGATGCCATGCGCCTGTTTCAGCTCCGCCACACGGTCTTCCGTGTCCAGCGGGTGCATCTCCAGGGCGGCGGTATAAACCAAAAAACGGGGGCCGATGAAATCCTCATGCTTGTGGTGCTCGCGCAACACGTGGCAGACGTCCTGGCAGAGAAAACATTCGATGCACTTGCGAAATTCCTGCACGCGGTCCACGTCCGCCTGCTGCATCCGCCAGGTGCCGTCCGGCGCGTCGGGTGGGCGCGGGCTGAACGGCCGGATTTTTTTCTTAACGCGGAAATTCCAGGAAACATCCGTGGCCAGATCGCGGATGTTGGGAAACGCGCGCATCGGTTCGAGGGTGATGGGCTTGTCCAGCGGCAGGGTGTTCATCCGCGTCATGCACATGAGCTTCGGGAGGCCGTTGATTTCCGCCGAGCAGGAGCCGCACTTGCCGGCCTTGCAATTCCAGCGGCAGGCCAGGTCGTTGGCCTGGGTCGCCTGGATTTGGTGGACGGCGTCGAGCACGACCATGCCCTCGGTGATTTCCGTGGTGTAATCCGCGAATTTCCCGCCGGTGGCGTCACCGCGCCAGATTTTGAACATGGCCGTCTTCATTTCATCTCCTCGACGACCTGTTTCAATTCCGCCGGCATTTCGGGAACCGGTTCGCGGCGGACCTGCATGGAGCCATCCACGCCTTTTTGGACCACGATGTTCACCCCGCCGAACGTCGTGTCCTTGCCCGGGAAATCATCGCGGAAATGACCGCCGCGGCTTTCCTTGCGTTCGATGGCCGAACGGGTGATGGCCTCGGAGACTGTGAGCAGGTTTTTCAAATCCAGCGCGGTGTTCCAGCCGGGATTGTATTCGCGATGACCATGGGCGGCGACCTGCGCAGCGCGCTCAGAAAGTTTCCTGATGCCGTCCAGGGCGCGGACCATTTCCTCCTCGCGCCGCACGATGCCGACGAGGCTTTGCATCATTTCCTGCAAATCGTGCTGCACCTGATACGGCCCCTCTGCGCTGCCGCCGGATTTCGCGCCGCGATCGAAGGGCTCCAGCGCCTGCCGCGCCATGGCATCGATCTGGTTTTCGTAGAAGTTGCCCGCACTGTGCGCTTTGGCGAATTTGGCCGCAAATTCCCCGGCCCGCTTGCCAAACACGATCAAATCGGACAGGGAATTGCCACCCAACCGGTTCGCGCCATGCAAACCGGCGGCGACTTCACCGGCGGCAAACAGGCCCGGCACGGTGGACATCTGGGTGTCGCCATCCACGCGGATGCCGCCCATGATGTAATGGGTCGTCGGACCGATTTCCATCGGTTCGCGGGTGATGTCGAGGTCGGCCAGCTGCTTGAACTGATGATACATGCTCGGCAGCTTCTTTTTGATGTGCTCCGGCGCGTTCGAAATTTTTTCCTTGATCCACGCGATGTCGAGGAACACGCCGCCGTGCGGGCTGCCGCGGCCCGCCTTGACCTCGCGATTGATGCAACGGGCGACGTGGTCGCGCGTTAGCAACTCGGGCGGCCGGCGCGCATCTTTATCGCCCTGGGTATAACGCCAGCCTTCCTCCGGGTCGGTGGAGGTCTGCGATTTATAATTGTCCGGAATGTCGTCGAACATGAACCGCTTGCCGTCCTTGTTCCGCAACACGCCGCCTTCGCCGCGCACGGCCTCGGTCACGAGAATGCCCATCACGCTTGGCGGCCAGATCATGCCCGTCGGGTGAAATTGCACGAACTCCATGTCCATCAATTCCGCGCCGGCGTGGTATGCGAGCGACTGGCCGTCGCCGGTGTATTCCCAGGAGTTGCTGGTGATTTTGTACGCGCGGCCAACGCCGCCGGTGGCCAGCACGACGGCCCGGGCGTGAAAGGTCTTGAACCGGCCGCGTTCACGGTCGTAGCCGAACGCGCCGACGACGCGCTCGCCGTCCTTGAGCAGGCTGACAATCGTGTGTTCCATGTGCACGGCGATGCCCTGATGGATGCCATGGTCCTGCAAGGTGCGAATCAGTTCCAGGCCGGTGCGGTCGCCGACGTGGGCGAGGCGCGGATAGCGGTGGCCGCCGAAATTCCGCTGAAGGATTTTTCCGTCCGGCGTGCGATCAAAAACCGCGCCCCAGGCTTCCAGTTCGCGCACGCGGGCCGGCGCCTCCCTGGCATGGAGTTCGGCCATGCGCCAGTTGTTGACATACTGGCCGCCGCGCATGGTGTCGGAAAAATGCACCCGCCAGTTGTCGCGGTCATCCACGTTGGCGAGCGCCGCCGCCAGACCGCCTTCGGCCATGACGGTGTGCGCCTTGCCGAGCAGCGATTTGCAGACCAGACCAACCTTCACGCCCGCCGCCGAGGCTTCAATGGCCGCCCGCAGACCGGCGCCGCCGGCGCCGATGACCAGCACGTCGTATTCAAATGTTTCGTATTCAGCCACAGCGAAAAATTCCTAAAAAATCCGGAAGTCATGCCAGACGCCCAGGGCACACAGGCGCACATAAACATCCGTGAACCCGACCCAGAACAGACTCAGCCAGGCCCAGAGCATGTGGCGGCGATTGAGGCAGCTCACGCAGGAATAACCCCTGGCGCACACCGGCGCCCGGGAGGGGGCATCCAGAAACCCGCCAATCAAATGCCGCAACGAATGACAACCCAACGTGTAGCCGCCGAGCAGCACGACGTTCGCCACGAGCACCAGCGTGCCAACGCCGAGACCGAAATGTTCCGCGCCGGACGGGTCCTTGAACCACATCGCCTGCCACGCATCGTATCCGAGAATGAAAATAAAAATCACCGCCAGATACATAAAATAGCGGTGGATGTTCTGGATGATGAGCGGGAACGAGCGTTCGCCGATATACGCTTTGCGCGGTTCGCCGACGGCGCAGTTCGGCGGGTCGGCCCAGAACGCCTTGTAATAGGCGCCGCGGTAATAATAACAGGTGAACCGAAAACCCGCCGGCGCCCACAAAACCAGGAACGCGGGTGAAAACATCAGCCACGCCGGCCACCAGGCCGGATGCGGTCCAAAAATTGCGTGCGGTGAATACCCGAAAATTTCCGGGGAAAAGAACGGCGATAAATAATCCGCGCCATTTCCGTTGAACCAATAGGCGCAAATCCCATCGTGCAACGGATGAAACGCCGCCCAGGTCGAATAAATGATGAAGGCGGAGAAGCCGATAAACACGGCCGCCGGCTGCACCCACCATGCATCCGGCCGGGCCGTTTCTCCAAAACGACGCGGCGGCGTGGTAGCATCAGCGTAAGCCATACAGGATGCAACTTTAGCGAATTTGTCTTCAACCGGTCAATAGAAGGTGAGCAAATATAAGCGCCACTTCGTATTATCTTGGTGACAACTTATCGGCAGGCCGTGGCGGTAGAGCCCCGGCGGTCCATTCGTTCAAGCCGCGTTCGTCCCGGGCGGACGGGGAAAGCCCCAGCAATTCCAGCGCCTCGCCCACCAGATAAAGCGACCCGGTGATGACCACAAAATCGTCCCGCGCGATTTTTTCCAGCACCTCGCGAAGGGAAGCGCACGTAAAAATTTCCGCCGCTGGATTCGCGGCGCGGCAGGCGGCCGTCAATTCGCCGGGAGGGGTGCTGCGTTCGCTGGAAACTGGAACGGTGAAGATCCGCGCGGACAGCGGCGCCAGCATTTCGCAGATGTGGCGCCAGTCCTTGTCCTGGAGCACACCGAGCACCAGCGTCCGTTTGCCGGCAGGAAAGTTTTTTTTCAAAGCGTCGCACAAGGCCTTTACGCCGGCGACATTGTGCGCACCGTCCAACAGGATGCGCCGGTTGTCCGGCAAGGTGACCAGTTGCAATCGACCTGGCCAGTTCACGTTTTGCAAGCCGGCATGAATCGCTTCAGCGGTCACCGGGATTTGTTTTTGCAGGGCTCCCACAGCGGCCAGCGAAAGCGCGGCGTTCAATTGCTGATGGTCGCCGGCCAGCGAAAGGTAGGGACAGCGCGCTGCGCTGTCCGGACGCCGCAGCGCGGCGTCCCTACCATCAACCATTACCAGCGGCGCATTTTGTTTTCGCGCGACTTCTTCAATGACCTTCAAAGCCTCCGGCTCATTCACGGCCGTGATGACCGGCACGCCCGGTTTGATGATGTCCGCCTTTTCGCCGGCGATTTTGGCCAGCGTGTCGCCAAGCCATTGTTCATGATCAAACTGGATGTTGGTGATGACGCTGGCCAGCGGCGTGACGATGTTGGTTGCGTCCAGCCGCCCGCCCAGGCCGGTTTCCCAGATCACCAGGTCGCAATGCTGTTCGGCGAAGAATTTCAGCGCCATCACCGTAACGACCTCAAAAAATGTCGGATGATGCCCGTCGGGAAATTGTTTGAGCAGCGGTTGCAGTTCTTGCACCAGCCGGACGACCTCGTCTTCGCCCATCCACCGGCGGTTGACCTGGATCCGTTCGCGGAATGAAACCAGGTGCGGCGAGGTGAACAGCCCGACGCGCAAGCCCACGTGGCGATAAATGCTTTCGAGCATGGCGCAGGTCGAGCCTTTGCCGTTGGTGCCGGCGACGTGAATGAAGCGGAGCCGGTTCTGCGGATGACCTGCTAGTGCGGCAAGCTGAAACGTGGTTTCCAGGCCAAACTGCGCGCCGAACAATCGTAAACCGAAGAGAAATTGGATGGTTTCCGGATAAAGCATTTGCCTCCGGGAAAAGTTACAGCGGCTTCTGGTGGATATGCGCGTGGGCGGCGGCAATGAAGCCCTTGAAGAGCGGGTGCGGCTGGTGCGGTTTGCTCAAAAATTCGGGGTGAAACTGGCTGGCAATGAAGAACGGATGGTTCGGCAGTTCGATGATTTCCACCAGCTTGCCGTCCGGTGACAGGCCGCTGAAGACAAAACCCGCCTTCTCAAATTTTTCGCGGTAGGCGTTGTTGAATTCGTAGCGATGCCGGTGGCGTTCGTTGACGACGAACGAGCCGTAAAGCTGCGCGGCCCGGGTGCCGAGCGCCAACTGGCAGGGCTGCGCGCCCAGCCGCATGGTCCCGCCTTTTTTCGTCACGCGCTTCTGGTCGTCGAGCATGGCAATGACCGGGTGCGGCGTGTTGGGCTCGAACTCGGTCGAGTGCGCCTTGGCCAGCTTCAATACGTTCCGCGCAAACTCAATCGTGGCGATTTGCATGCCAAGGCAGAGGCCGAGATAGGGAATTTTATTTTCGCGGGCGTATTGCGCGGCGAGGATTTTTCCCTCAATGCCGCGTTCACCGAACCCGCCCGGCACAAGAATGCCGCCCAGCCCTTTCAACGTTTTTTCGGCGCCCTGCTTTTCAATTTCCTCGGCGTCCACCTGGACGATTTCCACGCCGCAATCGTTGCCGACCCCGCCGTGGATGATCGCTTCATAGACCGATTTGTAGGCGTCCTGTAGACCGATGTATTTCCCGACCACGCCGACGCGCACACGATGTTGCGGGGCGATGAGCTTGCGGATGATTTCCTGCCAATGCGTCATGTTCGCCGGCGGCGTATGCAAATCCAGCAGGCGGCAAACGAGGTCGTCGGCGCGCTCGCGCTGGAGCATCAACGGCACTTCGTAAATCGAATGGTCCACGTCTTTTTCCTCGATGACCGCCTCGACGGGCACATTGCAGAACATGGAAATTTTCTGGCGCAGCTCCTTGTCCAGGGGCTTTTCACAGCGGCAGACCAGCAAATGCGGCGTGATGCCGATTTCGCGCAGCTTGGCGACGGATTGCTGCGTTGGCTTGGTCTTCAATTCGCCGGCGGCCTTGATGAACGGCACGTAGGTGACGTGCATGAAAATCGCGTTGTTGTAGCCGGTTTCGAGCGCAAATTCGCGGATCGCCTCCAGAAACGGCAGCCCTTCAATGTCGCCGGTGGTGCCGCCGATTTCCGTGATGACGACGTCCGCCTTGCTTTGCTCGGCGAGCAGATGAATGCGGTTTTTAATTTCGTCGGTGACATGCGGGATGACCTGCACGGTCTTGCCGAGGTACCGGCCTTCGCGTTCCTTGTTCAGAACGGTTTGATACACCTGACCGCTGGTCAGGTTGTTCATCCGCGTCAGCTTGCAATTCGTGAACCGCTCGTAATGGCCGAGGTCGAGGTCGGTTTCCGCGCCGTCATCGAGCACATAAACCTCGCCGTGCTGGTACGGGTTCATCGTGCCGGGGTCCACGTTGAGGTAGGGATCGAATTTCTGGAGCACGACCTTGAGGCCGCGATTTTCGAGCAACGTGCCGAGCGAGGCGGCCGTCAGGCCCTTGCCCAATGAACTCACCACGCCACCCGTTACAAAAATGAATTTCATTTTATTTTTTCCGCCACAGTTTCACACCGATAAGAAATCTTCCGCCACTTTTCAAAAATCTGTGCCCCGCTGAGTTAATCTGCGGCTAAAACCTTTTTAAAATTACCTCGACCCGCTGCACATCTTCCGGCACGTCCACGCCCACGCTGTCGTAAGCCACTTTCACGACGGCCATCGGAATGCCGTTTTCCAGTGCGCGCAACTGTTCCAGCTTCTCCGCAGCTTCGAGCGGCGACACCGGGAATTTCACCAGCCGCAGCAGCGTTTCGCGCCGGTACCCGTAAATGCCGAGGTGCTTCAAAAAAGGAAACGCCGCCAACTGTTCGCTCACCGAACCGCTGGCGGCCTCGCGCAAATACGGAATCGTGCGCCGGGAAAAGTATAACGCGCGGCCGGCGGCATTGACAACGACTTTTACGACGTTCGGATTGTCGTATTCGGCGGGATTTTTGACAGGGGTGGCGGCGGTGGACATTTCATTTTGCGCCAGGGCGCCGGCGACCGCGTCGATCACCGCCGGATCCATCAGCGGTTCGTCGCCCTGAATGTTCACGACCGCGTCGCAGTCGCAACGGGCGACCGCTTCCGCGATGCGGTCCGTGCCGCTGGGGTGTTCCGGGCGCGTCATTTCCACCCGGCAAAATTTCTTCGCCACAGCGGCGATGCGCGGATCGTCCGTGGCCACGATGACCTCGCTTAACGAGCCCGACTTCTGGCATTGATCAACGACGTGCTGAATCAGCGGTTTGCCGGCGATGCGGGCGAGCGGCTTGCCGGGGAACCGTGTCGAGGCGTACCGGGCGGGAACGATGCCGACGATTTTCACGCGGCCCATTTAGCCACAGATGAAACCCGGATGAAACACAGATTTTTATGGAGCGGCACGTGGAAGTTTCCTGGTTGTCAGGCACAGGAACCCTTTGGTTTCGAGCGCCCCAGAACTGCCCACCATCATGAGATCAAAAACGGAAAGCAGCCATCTTTCCCCGGCTGCGAAGATTGAAATTATTGGCCCGTCAGCGACAGCTTAACGACTTTCCTCGCGGAAGGTCAGAAAGGCAAAAACCAGCGCCACCGCAAATGGCAGCGCAAATAGTAAAATGCTCACGCCCTGACTATAGCACAAATCAGCCAAATTCGACAGTCCTGTTACAAAACTGTTACACCCATATGTCTTATGACGGCGGATAAAACAGTAATCTCCAATCAATGAATGACTTGGCATTAGTATGGGTCATGGCTTGCTAGATTATGCCAGTCGTGTGTGAACGGATTTGTTCCGGCAGCTTTATTTGAGTTTTTTTCGTTTTGATTTGGAAGACCGGACAGTTTTCTGCTTTGTTTGAACTTGGGCTTGCAAGTGTTTAAGCCGTATCCCCTCTTTGGTTAGTTGAACATTGATTTCTTCGATGACTTTTGCAATTCGCTTCATGTTGCGACGATGTTCTTCATTGGTAATCACAATTTTTTTAGAATACGGAGGCAAAGGGATAATCTTTCAAAAAATCCTGCGCAGCCAGGGATTGCGCTCAAATTACTTCAACACCGCGCATGACCGGAATTGGAAGGAAATAACGATTAGAAACTGTAGCTGATGCCCAAAGTGACTAAGATTGACTTGGTAAGGTTCAATTCAACCTCGCTACCATCAAAGGTATGCCGGTAAATTCCCAGGTATTGATATTGGCCACCAGCTTCCGCGTCCCAATGTTTCGATAGTTGCCAGGACAGGTTTACTCCAACATAACCTCCCCAAAGAAAAGCCAGATCGTGGCCACCGCCGGATGCGCTCAGGGGTCCGCTGCCGCTCAGGTTTACGATTTCCGTCCAGGAGGCCGAGGCGCCCATCAGCGCCAGGGCCACGCCGCCGGATAATGACAAATCCACCCGCTCGTCCACGGGAAAATCAAGATAGGGCCCCAGCCGCATTCCCCAGATGTTTGCGTCGAGCCGTTGGGTGGTCATGATGTTCGCCGCCCCGGTCATGACGGTGCTGGACGAGCTGGCGGGGGACGAACCAATGAGAAATCCGGGACCATTAAAGGTGCCTTGATAGGGGGCTGCCGGGGGAGTTGTTCCCGAGCCAAACGCATACGCATCCGTCGTTTGGATGATATCCCCGGTACCGGAACCACCGGCGCGCAGGGAAAGATTCGCGTAGTCAAGGGCCGCTTCGAGTCCATAGCACACGGCGCCACGAGAGCCGAGTTCACGATCGTAAATCAGTTCGCCACCCCAACCCGGATTGGACAAATCCGTGCCGTCCGAGGACGAGACAGTTCCGGAAGCCGCCGTCTGATGCATCAGAATCGTGTTGCCGGAAATTTGACTCGAACTGTCATAGCCCCAATACCAGGTGTGGCCGCCGGCGTTGCCGCTCACGTCGGTCCGGACATAGCCGTCATTATAATTGTAGGCATTGCCGTTCGGAGTGGTCCGGCCGGCGGGACTCAAGAACAGATTGCCGACATTCCGGAACCGGGCGTTGATGCCAAAGGCGGCCCGGGGAACAAATCGAAAATGATTCAAGCTGTTCGTTTCGACCTGATCGTCCGCAATGACGGCGGGAACCAGCAACGCCGAGGCGAAGAGACTGAGCGGAATGGAATGTTCGTGCTTCATGTTCGGGTTCGAGGCGCTACGGTCCGGCAATCACCCGGTAAAACCGGCTTCCTCCCGAAAAGGGGCTGCTGATGGTTTCGGGGGGGCCATCGTCGTACCATTGGGTGACCGTGGCCGTCGCCGTGATGGAGGGCGTGGCCACCTGCCAGGTGACCATCCCGTCATCGCTGTAGATCACCGTGTAGGTCTGGTCCGGGACGGTGGCGAACTCGATGACGAGACGCGGCGAACCCGGGATGCGGGTATCCGTAAATGAACGGCTGATGGCAAAACCGCCGGAGACCGGACCGCTGGCTGCCGGCAGAATCGCATCGGCCTGGAAGGTGTCGGTGAATGAACCGCGGTCGGGAACATAAAACTCAAGCACGAAGGTGACCGCCTGTCCGGGGTTCAACGGTGCGTTGTATTGCACATAGGGCCCGTTGGCATCCGTGCCGGTGACGTTATAAAGCTGCACACCGCTGCGCAGTCCCTGCACGTAAAGTTTTATCGCAGCGGCGGTGATGGCGCCGGTATTGGTCACGGCAACGGATTGCTCGAAAAGACCGGTTTGTAGATTTTGGGTAATGGAGGCATTGATGGAAATTCCAAATTGTCCCTGCGAGGCTGCCACGGTGGTGGCCACCTGCGAATTGGTTGAAGTCCCGTTGTTGTTGGCCGGAATGGGATCGGGGGTGGTGGACATGGCCGCCGCCGAATTGGTGAATGAGCCTGCGGCCGGCGCCGTGACCGTCACGGTGAAACTATCCGCCCCGCCAACCGGCAGGGCAGGCAGGAGCGGCCAGTTCACCACGCCACCGGAAAGCAGACCTCCATTGGAGGCGCTTACGAACACAACGTTCGTGGTCAGGGAATCGCTTACCACCACGTTCGTCGCCGGCGCCGGCCCGGCATTGGTCACATCAATCGTGTAGGTCAGATTCGAACCCGCCAGGACAAGGGGAGGGCCCGAATTGAAGACCATCAAATCCGCCTGGGCGCCGACGGCGGTAATCACCCTCGCTGCCGCTGCGGTGCCGTTGTTGTTGGCGGGAACCGGATCCGTGACCGAGCCAGTGCTGGACACGGAATTGGTCAACGAACCGCCGGCGGGTGCGGTCAGCGTCACGGTAAAGTTTGTTGTCCCGCCGCTGGGCAGGACGGCCAGGGTGGGCCAGGTGATCACGCCGCTGTGGTTCACGCCGCCTCCGGTTGCGCTGACGAACGTGGCCGCGCCCGGCAGGGTGTCCATCACCACCACGTTGCTCGCCGTCGAAGGCCCCAGGTTCGTTACCATGACGGAGTAGCTGAAGGTCGCTCCCGGGCCAACCACTGCCGGCCCGCTGCACGCGGTCACCATGTCCGCCAAGGGCGTCACGGTCGTGATGACCTGTGAATTGGTCGCCGTGCCGTTGTTGTTGGCCGCATTGGGGTCCGCCGTGCTGGAGGTGGCCGAGGCGTTGTTCGTGAGCAAACCATTGGCCGGTGCGATGGCCGTGACCGTATAGCTGGCGGTCCCACCGGCAACCAGTACGGCCAGGGCCGGCCAGGTGACGGTGCCGCTGCCAGCCACGCCCCCGTTGCTGGCGCTGGAAAAGGCGGCGGCAGCGGGCAGGGTGTCCATCACCACCACATTGCTCGCCGTAAGCGGACCAAGGTTGGTAACGGTAATTGTATAGTTCAGGGCGGTGCCGGGGGCCACGCTGCCCGGCCCGGTGCAAAAGACAGCGACATCCGCCGTGGGAACCAGCACCGTCAGCAGCGCGTTGGAACTCGTTGCCGTTCCGGCGACGTTGGTCACCACCACAGAATAAGTTCCCGCGTTGCTGGTCTGCACGTTTGGCAACGCAAGATTGCTGGCCGTCGCGCCCGGGATCGGTGCGCCGTTAAACTGCCATTGATAATTCAACGGCGCCGTCCCGGAGGCCGTCACCGTGAAATTGGCGGTGTCGCCCACATAGTTGGTCTGGCCTTGCGGTTGCGTCAGGATCGACGGACCGATAATGGGTCCCGTGCCATTGGTGATCGTAAACGTGAAGAGGGCAAAGACGGAGGCTCCTTTGTTGCCGCTGTTTTCCCACGCGCTGATGGTGATGTTGCTCGTCGTCGCCACGGTGGGCGTACCGCCAATCTTCCCGTTGGAATTGGTCAACCATAGACCGGGTGTCAGGGGGAAAACCGCACTGCCATTGGTCGCGGTGTTGGCGCTCCAGGAATGCGCGGTCTGACCGCTCGTGGTCAGCTGCCGGCTGAAGGGCAAGCCCACCTGGGCGTTGACGGTGTACGGCGTCACAATGGCCGTGACGCCGGACACGGCATGGTAGCTGCCGAGGAACGCCACCACCCCGCCCGCCACCTTGAACACGTACGCCCAATTTGACGGAGTAAAAGCCTGCGACTGCGAAGAGACGACCGCCCGCAACATCGGCATCAACTGCAACACGGCGGCCAGCAGGACCGGCAGAATGCGCGTTCCCATCAGACGGTTCAACCGGGTTCGAAGGGTGGAAGGGAGCTGGGACATGGGAAATAAATTATTGCTTGTTCGGGTTGAGCACGACGTAGGTGGGCAGACCCATCACGCCGAAATAATCCAGAACCGCCCTGGCCGGCAATTCGTTCGGCTGTTCCGCGTCATATTTTACCACGACGAAATTTTGGAGCTGTTGCCTGACCTCCGTGGCGGGAAAGACGACGGCATCCATTGCCTCACAATTTTTGCACCAGCTGGCCCGAAAATCGATGAACACGGGGCGGCCCTGCGTGCGGGCCGCCTGCAAGGCCCGGGTCAGGGATTCATCGGACGGAGAGGCCGCCGGTACGGAAGCGGACTGGCTTCGGGCAAACACCGTCAAACCATGGCGGACGAGGAAGAGGTTGCTGGCGAGATACCCGTAATAAACGGCGAACAGCAGGATCAGCACCCCAAATGAGTATTTGACCCATTTCATCCATTTGCCCGGCTTCGGCAACAAACTCAGACCCGCGCCGGCGAAGGGCCACGGCAACGCCATGCCCAGGCCAAGCAGAAATGGCAGCAACAACCCGGCCACCATGCCCGCGCCGTACAAATGCGCCGATAACAGCAATACGGAAATCACCACCGGCGCCACGCACGCACCCGCCATCAACGCCGCCACCACCCCCATGCTGAAGGCCAGGATGAACTGGCTCTTTCGGGCCTTGCCCGATGTGCCCGCGCCGCCTTGGAACCGGGAGAAATCGATGTTCACAAAATCAAACATGGCCGCCGCCATCACGGCGAAAATCAGGGCGATGCCCAGGTTGAACCAGCCCGAGGAATTCAAGGTGCCGAACTTGGAACCGGTCAACACCACCACCAACCCGAGCAGTCCATACACCAGTGCCATGCCGCCGCCATACACCGCCCCCAGCGCAAAGCCGCGCCCGCGCGAACTGGCCCGCGCGCCCGCGCCGATGATGGTCAGATTGATTGGTATCAGCGGCAGCACGCAGGGCGTGAGATTCAGTCCGATGCCGCCCAGCAGAATGAAAAGGAGCGTGGTCGCCAATCCCAGTTTCTGAAACCGGTCCATCACCCCTTCCGTCGCGGCATGGCCCGTCCTGGCGTTTTGCAGAAAATCCACAAAGCTGCCCTTGGAAACATAGCCCGTCTCGCGGGCGGCCACCTTGAAATTCCCGGCGGCGCTCCGCCAGCCGGCGGCGCTGACGACCGGCAATCCACCGCTGGCAGCGGGCGCGGCGGCGGGAGCGCCGGTTTGGGCCACCGTGGTGGCCGAGGTAATCGTAAAATATCGCCGGTCGGGAAAATAACAGGCCGAGTTGCTGCAGCCCTGGAATTTTACCACCAGATTCACCGGCAGGACTGAATCGAGCTTCAGTTCCGCGCTGAACGGGCGGTCATAAACCAGCTTTTCCTGGCCCGTGACTTCACTCCGGTGGAGCACGGGTTCCGGCATCGTCAACGGGGTCAACACCCTGCCATCGGCCGTTTCAAAATGCAGGCGGTCCGGGTACAGCACCAGGCCGGGCGGCACCACAAAATCCAGCCGCACCATCGGCGCTCCGGCGCGCGGCTCCATGCTGGCGGTCACACCGAAGGGACTGGTGGGCGGGTTGGCCCGGACTGCCAGTGAGGCCATCAGGCACAGGCCGGTTAAAAACAGAATGGTTCGTAAATACATTTTCATAATTTTAATTCAGTTGCATCCGCACCCGCCGCCGCCCACCCCGCGTCCGCCGGAGGCGTCCTCGCGCGAAAAATAGACGTGTTCACTTTCCCCCGTTCCAAGGGGATCACGATCCGCGCGCATGATGGGGTCGGCCAGGGTTCCGCGCTGCCAGGGCCGGACGTGCTGGCAGCCGGTGGTGGCCGCCAGCCCGACCGCCAGGAGCAGCGCCGGGATGAATTTTGTTTTCATGGACAAACTATTTCCCGAGCAGCGATTCGATTTCCTGCCGGTATTCCTTTTTGGTTTCCTCGCCGTGAAAACCGGCGTGCGCGAAGCGGACCCGGCCCGATTGATCCACCAGGAATGAGCTGGGCATGGTCGCGATTCCCGCCTCCGCCACCAGCTTCTGGGCGGCATCATGGACGACGGTGAAGCCGGCGGTATGCGTTTTGAGGAAATCCTCCATGTCGGACCGGTTTTCATCCACGTTCACCGCGATGACGACGAATCCCCGCGGACCGTATTGCTTCTGCAATTCCTCCATGGCCGGGAACGACTGTTTGCAGGGGTCGCACCAGGAGGCCCAGAAATCCAGCAGGACCACCTTGCCCTTGAGGGCGTCGGGCAGTTTGCCTTCCAGTTGGGCGGCGGCCAGATCCGGCATGGTGTCTCCCACCTTGATGCCGTCGGCCCGGGCGCAGGGGCTGAAGTTCGTCCAACAACCGGCGGCCAGCGCCAGCAGGACGACCAATGATTTATGATGTTGTGTACGCATGGAATCCTCTCGTTTGGTTCCGGGTGGTTTCAGTGGTGATGCAACCTTCGACGCCCGGACAAAGGCGCATCATTTCAATCCCTGCTTTGGCTCCCAAAATAAAAGCCGCTGTGGACAAAACCCCGGCGAACGTGCAGTGCGGCGCGATGACCGTCACGGAAAGCGCTCCGTTGTTGACGGGATAACCCGTGCGCGTGTCCAGGATGTGCCCGTAACGCCGGCCTTCGTGGAAAAAGTGCCGGACCCCGTCGCCCGAAGTTGCCACCGCGTGGTTGTTCACGGCCACGCCGGTCCAGCAACGGCTCAGGTCTTTCGGATCCTGCAAACCGATGTGCCACGCGCCGCGTTCCGGCGCTTCGCCATGCACGCGCACGTCCTGCCCAAAATCCACCATCACGTTGTTGATTCCGCGTTGGAGCGCCATGGTCAGCACCCGGTCCACGGCGTATTCTTTGCCGATGCCGCCCAAATCCAGGCACATCCCTTCCCGGGGCAGAAAAATCGCCCGGGGCCGCCGTTGGACCTTCCCCCAGCCCACCAGTTCCTGCGCCTCCCGGATGGCGGAATCGGCCGGGATCACCGGCGGCCGCGTCTTCCAGTTCCAAAGCCGGATCAACGGCAACGAGGTCAGGTCAAAGACGCCGTGCGTGAAGAAAACCATTTCCTGGCAGAGATTGAACAGCGCGTCGGTCTCCGCATCCACCTCCACCCATTCCTTGCCGGCGGCGGCGTTGATCCGGCTGATGAGACTGTCCGGAATAAACCGCGAGTAACGCGCTTCAAACCAGCCCACCCATTGCAAGACTTCGGTCTGAAAATCCCGCGCCCGGGCGGGGTCCGGCGTTTGAAAATGCACGCGACAGATCGTGCTCATCGCGTGGAAGGAAAGCTGATGCAATCCCTTCTCCACCGTGCCGTGCGCCGAGCGGTTGACCCGGGCCTGGACGGTTGGCGTTGAATCGGGAGCGGTTAAAACCATATGCGTGCGCCGAGGGTGAACATGTTTGCCGAGGGATACGCCGATTGTGACGTGATGCCATCCAACCCCTTCATCACGTACCGTTGGTAGGCCAGATCCAACGAAAGCCAGTCGCGGACCTTCCAATTGAGACTCAGGCCGGCCGCGAAGGTTTCCATGTTGGAAAGCCGGTAATCGGCAGAGTAATAGGTCGGGCGGGTGTTGTAGTCCGGAAGTCGGACGACATAGAAAAAGGCGGCGTTCTGATAATAATACCGGAACATGGGCGATAACACGACGTGCTTGCCCAGCTTCTGATACCAGGCGATCTGGACGTTATGAGAATCTACGCCAAAGGTGTCATGGGCGAAGCGGTAGGAAACCTCCACGCTGGCATTAACCGGCGTCACCGCCTGCGTGAGCGAAACATAGCCGATGTAACGTTCACGGTCCCCGGGCCGGTGTTCGGGTTCCAGCGCGGGCGTGATGGGATCCCCTTGGATTTCATTGTCGAACAGCACCCCGCGGTATTGGTCATTTAAATAACCCGCAGCATGACCGAAGGTGAAATTCGCCGTCAGCACCGCCTTGGGATTCAACAACTGGTTGACCCCGATCAGGATTTCCTCCGAATTTTTGGTGGCTTCCTGGAACAGGAAGCCGTGCGGCAGAACCTTGTCCCAATCATGGGACCAGCCCAGATTAAAGGTGGTGTTCTTGTCATTGAAGTCCGCCAAGTAGTTGAACGACAAGCCGCGTGAGATGTAATCACTTTCCTCACTGAACGAGATTTGGGGCGTCAACCGATTATTCTTGTAGCTCAACGTCGCGCCCAACGAACCCGATTCCCGGGCGTCTTTCATGTGCGAAAGCGGCACGGAAGAGCTGGACGCGCCCGACGGCGGCGGGCTTCCAATGAAAGTGATGGTGTTGGGCGGCGGAGATCCCGTCGGCGTAAACCCGGATATGGCGTCATAAACCCCTTCGCCTTGCAGGGTCAGCCAGCTTTTGGGCTGTAGGTCAAAAATAACGGAGTCGGTCTCAACGCCCATTCGCCCGTTGTCCTCCCGATATTGCTCAAAGCGATAACCGATCTGGTCTTCGGCTTGGGCGCGCAGGCAGTGGTAAAAGCAGAATGTGACCAGGCTGGAAATTGAAGTCAGTGGCCACCGGGATCTCAGGCCGGCTGTCGCCAGGCCCTTGCAAAAATTCAACGCTTTGTTTCCCATTACGAATTACGTCTTTACAAATTACGTCTTTACAACCGTGACCGGGTTTTATGGCCGGTCACGGGCGGGGGGATTGCAAAGCTTGTGCCAAGGAAACGAAGTGACCCGCCGACGAGCCATGCGACCAAAAACCTAAGTGGTTGAAATCGTCAGAGTAACGTCTGAGGCAAAGGCTTAGGCCGGCCTCAGCTTTTTGCCTAGGCGGCGTAATCCGTGATTAAAGTATCCGGAATCAAGACAACGTTTTTTATTCCTGACCCAAATCGGAGCAGGGGAAAAATTTAAAGTGGCTGCCCAATTGCCAGCCGTGGCTCAACCGTGACCAACCCGTCGTGGAGTTCCCCACTGGGTTGCGATTCAACCCGGTCGCCGGCGGACAAGTTCAAAATTGCAGAGACGCACTTCAGGTTTGCCACTGGCATCGAGCACCAGTTGTTGTTTGGGATCGAAGGAAATTAACAAATGAGCCGGCTTGAGATTCAGGTCTTCGAGTCCGCATTGGGCCAGTTTCCCGGCCTTCGCCCGCATCAACTCCTCCACCACCTGCGCCGAAATCAGATGATTGGCGCTCGCGTGCTTCGCATTCATCGCCGTGTAATGGTAGTCATCCTGGGCCGCCAGCAGTTCATCCGGTCCATTCCAGTAGCCCCAGACCGTGATGTAATTGCAGCCCTTCCGCAAGGCCGGTTCGCCATCCGGGGTCAGCAACCCCGCCAGTTCGATAAAACGCCGTTCGTCGACCGCCGGCTGGTCGGGTTCGCGCTTGCTGCCGGTCATGTAAATCGCGCGGGGGTAAATCGTCTTAACACCGTGCCGGCTCAGCTCGAGCGCGAAGGCAAACTCCTCGAACGGGCTGTTGAAACCGTGTTCGCGGACCGCGTCCTGGTTGCTTCCCGGACCAGCCAGCCACGGCGGGTCGCCCATGCGCGACACCCGCCACACCAGATTGATGTTGTCCTTGGTGAACGTCGTGAAAACCTGGTTCTGCGAGGACAGCTTCTTCTTCGGCGTGCGCCGCCAGCGTTCGGGCAGGAAATAATTGAACAAATCGGGGTCCTTGCCCACCACCCACAGCAAACCACCCGTGCTCTCGGCCCGGCCGAAAACGTAATCCACCCCCATCACCTTGGCCGCCTTGAGATGGGCGGGCAGCGGCTTGGCCGCGTCCGCCTCGAACCGCCGCGCCATGTGCTTGAGATAAATCTGGCGATTGGCACTGCGCACCGACTGTTCATGCTCCGGCGTGCGCTCGAGCAATTCATAATCCACCAGCGCGTACGCGAGCTGGCCGTTCCGGTCACGCAACAGCGACTGGTCCCGGCCCGACCGTAAAATGACGTGCGCGGGTTTCATGTCAATGACCCGGTAACCCTTCTGCCACAACTCGTGCGTGGCCAGGCAGGTGATCCGGGCGAGAAACTCGGCACGCTCCGGGTCGTGCAATTTGAGATACTCCGCCGACTCCACCGCGTCCAGGCCCTTGACCCAGCCGTATAGCACGACGTATTGCCGGAGAATGTCAATCTCCACGCCCGGATGCCGGACCACCTTCGCCCGGATTTTGTCCTCGGACCGGCCCGTCTGCCAGAGTTGCAACCGCTCGGACGGCATGTAAATCGCCAGCGGCTTTTGCGTCCGGAGCCGGATGCCCGGCGGCCCGGCCTCGCCCTGGCGCAACTCCATCAGCAGCGAAAATTCCTCGAACGGGCTGTTGAACTCGGCGTGGATGAACTTGTTGAAGGTGAGCGTGTCGAGTGGCACGCCCTCGCCGACGCGCGACCATTTCACGACCAGCGACAGCGTCACGCCGTTCACCCGGCGCGTGGGGACCTTGTAAACCGTGCTGGTGCCTTCCAGCCGTTTGCGTTTGGTCTCGAACCATTCCTGCGCGTACCAGTTTTCCGGCAGTAAATTCTGCCAGAACGGCGCCCCAAACTGCGTCACATACAGGTCGCCCCCGTCCTTGGTTTTCATGTGCACGTAATCCACGCCCAGCAACGAAATGGCGCTGCCCGGAACGGCGGCGGGGACCGGAGGAACGGCAGGGGAAGCGGCAGCTTCACTGGACATGGCCTCAATCTCGGCTCTGTGCCAGCCTTGCGGCTAACCATGACTTATCAGAAACGCACCAAAATTTGGCCTCGGATGAAATGCAGATAATGCCGCAAGGAAACGCGCAAACAACGAGCCGGAGAACTAGGCCACTACCGTCACCCGATATTGGTTTTGGGCGCCGGCGAGTTTCAATTTCAGGACCTCGCCCTGTTTCCGGCCCAGGAGCTGTTCGCCCAACGGGGATTGCGGGGTAATCACCAGCACTTCCCGTTTGTCATGCAGCACTTCCGTGCCGCCCGCCCGGGGACCGATGAAGTAAGCCGTCTTTTCCGAGTTCAATTCCAGTTCCACGAAGGCCCCGACATCAATGGGTTCGCCCGCCCCAAATTGGCGCGCATCCAGCGTTTCGAAGGCGGCGATGGCGGCCTGTATTTCCACCGCCTGCCGGGATTGGCCCCGGGCCAGATAAGAAGCTTCGAGCCCGCGGGTGTCGTATTTGTTCTCGGCCTTGCTCTGTTCGTGCGTGGCTTCCGCGCGCGAAGCCCGGGCCGCCCGGAAATAGACCTCCAGTTCGTCCGCCAGCCGGGCCACGATCTTTTTGATGAGCGCGCGTTTGTTCATGCCAAAGGAACGAGCTTATTCCACCTTCACGCGCTTGGCCAGATTTCCCGGCCGGTTCACGGTGCCGCCACGCTCGCATTCCAGCTTCAGCGCCACTTTCTTTTTGCCATGGCGCGTTCCCGCGTTGATCTGAAAAATCCGTGTTCATCCGTGTCCATCTGTGGTTAACATTTGGCGGATGCTGACGACGCTGCGCATTAAAAATCTCGCCCTCGTGACCGACCTCACGCTGGAACTCCAGCCCGGTTGCAACGTCATCACCGGCGAAACCGGCGCGGGCAAATCCATCATCATCGGTGCGCTCGATCTCGTCCTCGGCGAACGCGCCGACCGCACGCTCATCCGCTCCGGCGAGGAGAGCTGTTCCGTGGAGGCGGTGTTCAATGTCAACGGACTCCGAACACCGCTTAAAAAATTCCTCGAAGCAAACGGCCTGGAACCATGCGAGGATGGCCAGCTCGTCCTCAAGCGGACCTTTTCCGTCAACGGGACCAACCGCCAGTTCGTCAACGGTTCGCCCACCACGTTGAACACGCTGGCGGCGATCGGCGAATGGCTCGTGGACCTCCACGGCCCGCACGATCATCAATCCCTGCTCCATCCCGCGAAGCAGCTTTTGATTCTCGATGCCTTTGGCTGTTTGGAAAAGGAACGCGAAGCGTTCGGCGACCTCGTCCGCCGCCGCGCCGCGCTGGCCGCCGAAAAATCCGCGCTGATTGTGGATGAAAAAAACTACGCGCAGCAGTTGGACCTGCTCCGCTTTCAGGTCCGCGAAATCGACGGCGCGCGCCTGCAGCCGGGCGAAGACGGGCAGGTGGAACAGGAATTCAACCGCGCCAGCAACGCGGCGAAACTGCTGCAATTGAGCCAGGCCGCCATCCACATCTTGAGTGAAAGCGAGGATTCATTGCTCACGCAGGCCGGCGCCGTGGGCCGCGCGTTGCAGGAATTGCAGCGGGTGGATCCCGGCGCGGCGACCCTGGCCGCACTGCACGCCCAGGCCATCGGCACGTTGCGCGAATTGCAGACCGGCCTTTCGCGTTATGCCGAAAAAGTGGACGTGGATCCCGCGCGACTCGCCGAACTCGAAGGGCGGCTGGATCTGATTCATTCGCTCAAGCGCAAATACGGCGCGACGCCCGCCGAAATCGTCGCCTTTGGCAGCGCGGCGAAACAGAAATTGCAGTCGCTGGAAGGTCGCGACGCGGAACTGGCACGCCTCAATGCCGGATTACAAACGCTCGACGCGGACATTTTGCGCGCGGGCCAAAAGCTTTCCGATGCCCGGCGCAAGGTGATTCCGCCCCTGGCCAGGGCCGTGGGCAAACAGCTTGACGACCTGGGATTCCAGCAAAGCAAGTTTGATGTGGCCATTCAGCCGGTAGCCGCCGAGATAACGAGGCTCAAATCAACAGATAGTCAGAGCCTCCTCACGTCGGCGGCCACGATTAAACAGACTGGTTTTGACGAAATCGAATTTCAATTTGCGCCCAATCCCGGCGAGCCGGCCAAACCGTTGCGGGCCATTGCGTCTTCAGGCGAAATGGCGCGCGTGATGTTGGCCCTCAAAACGGTCCTGGCCGCCGAAGACGAAATCCCCGTGCTGGTTTTCGATGAAGTGGATGCCAACATCGGCGGTGAAACGGCCCATGCCGTCGGTGAAAAAATGAAACAGCTGGCGGCCAGGCGGCAGGTCTTGTGCATCACCCATCTGCCGCAAGTCGCTGCGCCCGCGGATGCGCATTACGTGGTGAACAAGGAGGTCAGGAACGGCCGGACGATTTCCGAGATTCACTTGCTGGGCCGGAAAGAGCGCATCACGGAACTGGCCCGGATGCTGGGCGGCCAGAATGACGCCGCCCGCAAACACGCGGAGGCGTTGTTGAAATGAGTCACTCCACCGTCACGCTCTTGGCCAGGTTGCGCGGTTTGTCCACATCACAGCCGCGCGCGACGGCGATGTGATACGCGAACAGTTGCAACGGCACGGCGGCCAGAATCGGATAAATCGGTTCCAGCGCCTTCGGCAGGTAAATCACGTCGTCGGCCACTTTCTTGATTTGTTTGTCGCCTTCGGTGGCCAGCGCAATGATGGGGCCATTGCGTGCACGAATCATCGCCAGGTTCGCCATCGTCTTGTCATACATCGAATCCTGCGGCACCACAAAAACCGTCGGCGTCTTCGGGTCAATCAACGCAATCGGGCCGTGTTTCATTTCCGCCGCCGAATAGCCCTCGGCGTGGATGTAGGAAATTTCCTTCAGCTTGAGCGCGCCTTCCAGCGCGATCGGAAACGTATAGCCGCGGCCCAGGAAAAAGAAATCCTCGGCCCGGGCATATTTCCGGGCGAGTTTCTTGAACACGTCATTTTGCGCCAGGATGGCTTCAAGCTGTTTCGGCACGGCTTCGAGCGCGTGCAAAATTTCCCGCGCGCGATGCGCGGAAAGCAGCCGCGTCCGGCCCAGATGCACGGCGAGCAACGACAAAACCGTCAGCGTGGAAACGAACGCCTTGGTCGAGGCGACGCCGATTTCCGGGCCGGCATGCATGTAAATGCCGCCGTCGGATTCGCGCGCGATGGTGCTGCCGACAACATTGACGATGGCGAGTGCGCGGTGGCCCCGGCGCTTGGCCTCGCGCAACGCGGCGAGCGTGTCGGCGGTCTCGCCGGATTGCGAGATGACGAGCAACACGGTGTCGCGTTCCAGCGGCGCGTTGCGATAACAAAATTCGTGCGCAAACTCGACCTCCACCGGGATTTGCGCGAGTTCCTCAATCAAATACTCGCCCACCAGCGCCGCGTGCCAGCTTGTGCCGCTCGCGGCAATGATGATGCGTTCGACGGAACGCAATTGTGCCGCCGTCAGGTTCAACCCGCCGAATTTCGCGGTGGCGCCTTCCTTGTCCACGCGGCCGCGCAGGGCATTTTCCACGGTGCGCGGCTGCTCGAAAATTTCCTTGAGCATGAAGTGCTCGTATTTTCCGCGCACGGCGTCTTCCTGGCTGAATTCCAGATTGCTGATCTGGACGTTGGCGGTGTCGGCGCCAAGATTAATCACGTCGAAACCTTCGGGCGTGATGGTGGCCACGTCGTAGTCGTTAAGGTAAACAACCTTTTTCGTGTGCGCCGCCCCGACAAAGGCGTTGGCGTCGCTGGCCAGAAAATTTTCACCTTTGCCGATGCCAATGATGAGTGGTGACCCGCGCCGGGCGCCGATGATGGTGTTGGGCTGGTCGGCGCAAACCACCGCCAGGCCGTAGGTGCCGATGACTTCGCGGAGCGCGTCGCAGACCGCCTGGGTCAACGGATTGGAACCATTCTGGATCGGGACGGCGCGCTGCGCCGTCCGGTCATTGCGGCGCGATGCCCCTGCCTCGCTCTTCCGCTTCTCATAATAGTCGCCGATCAAATGCGCGAGCACCTCGGTGTCGGTGTCGGAGCGGAATTTGTGTCCGGCCTTGATCAGTTTTTCCCGGAGCGCATCATAATTTTCGATGACGCCGTTGTGAACGATGGCGATTTTGCCGGAGCGGTCGAGATGCGGATGGGAATTGCCATCGGACGGCGGCCCGTGCGTGGCCCAGCGCGTGTGCGCGATGCCAAGGTTTCCCGCCGCCGGCTCGGATTTCAAGAGGCGCGCGAGGCCCTCGTCAATCCGGCCCTTTTTTTTGCGCAAGAACAGATTGCCGTCCTGCACCACGGCGACGCCCGCGCTGTCGTAACCGCGATATTCCAGCCGCCGCAATCCTTCCAGCAGGATGGGCGAGACTTCTTTTTCGCCGACGTACCCAATGATGCCACACATAAAATCTGTAGCGGCGCTCTGTGAGCGCCGGTTTATTTGCGACGGTCATAGACCGCCGCTACAATTCAAAATCCAATCCGCCGCGCCTTGCAAATCGTCCACGACGACGGCCCGCGAAATTTTTTCCGGCGATTCGCGTTCGAGTTCCGCGCCATAACCGGTGCGTACCAGTATGCTCTTTTTCACGCCGGCGTTCCAGCCGCATTCCAGATCAATCAACTTATCACCGATCAAATAGCTTTGCATCAGGTTCAGGCCAAATTCGTCGCTCGCGTCGAACAGGAATTGCGGCGACGGTTTGCGGCCATGGCTGGGTTCGCCGGGTTTTTCCGGCGCGATATAAATTTTCTCGAAGCGCACGCCGCCGCGCGCCAGTTCACGGGCAAGATGCTCGTTGACGCGCTCGACGTCGGCAAGCGTGAAGTAACCGCGCCCCACACCGGACTGGTTCGAGACGATGAACAGCTTGAAGCCCGCGTCGCCCAACCGCTTCAGGCCGGCGGGCGTGGCGGGAAAAATCTTCACGTCCTCCGGCCGGGACAGATAGTTTTTTTCCGCGATGAGCGTTCCATCGCGGTCGAGAAAAACGGCCCGGTTCATTTCGGCAAATTGTGGTTGGAATATGGCAAGAATGGAATTGAATTTTTTGCCGGCCCCAAGCACCCTGTGCTGGTTTCCGTTTTTAAGTCAATTTAACCAACCATCACAACATTCACATGAGCAGAGGCAGATTGGGCATTTTGGTCGGTGGCGGACCGGCGCCGGGCATCAACGGCGTCATCGCGGCGGCCACCATTGAAGGCATCAACCAGGGCTATGAAGTCATCGGTTTTTACGACGGCTTCAAATGGCTCGCGGCGGGCGAGGCGCAGCATTGCCGGCCGCTGGCGATCCGCGACGTGAGCGGGATCCATCTGCGCGGCGGCTCGATTCTCGGCACCTCACGCACCAACCCCACCAAGTCCGAAACCAGCATGCAGAACGTGTTCAAGGTGTTTGAACAGCTGGGCATCACGACGCTGGTGACGATTGGCGGCGATGACACGGCGTTTTCCGCCAGCCAGGTGGCCAAGCGCAGCAACGGGAAAATCCACGTGGCGCACGTGCCCAAGACGATTGACAACGACCTGCCGCTGCCGGGCTCGACGCCGACGTTCGGTTTCGAAACCGCGCGGCATTACGGCGTGGAAATCGTGCGCAATCTGGCCGAGGACGCCCGCACCACGTCGCGCTGGTACATCATCATCAGCATGGGCCGCGCGGCGGGACATCTGGCGCTCGGCATCGGCAAGGCGGCGGCGGCCACGCTGGTCATCATCCCGGAGGAATTTCACAAACGCCAGGTATCGGTGGACGAGGTTTGCGACATCATCATCGGTTCCATCATCAAACGCCTGGCGGACGGCTCGCAAAACGGCATCGTCATTCTGGCCGAAGGCCTCATCGAGGAGATGGGCGAGCAGGGACTGATCAAGGCGCTGCCGGAAGGTCAACTGGAACGTTTCGGCAAGGTCCTGCGCGATGATCACGGCCACCTGCGGCTCGGTGAAATTGAATTTGGCCGGCTGATGAAGGAGCTGTTGAATCAGCGCCTGGAAAAGCTCGGTCTCAAAACCACCTTCATTGACAAGGACCTCGGCTACGAACTGCGCTGCGCCGACCCGATTCCGTTCGACGCCGAGTACACGCGCGACCTCGGTTACGCCGCGGTGAAATTCCTGCTGTCGCCCGAGGCCGAAAAATACGGGGCCATCATCAGTTTTGTGGACGGCAAGATGAACCCGCTGCCGTTTGAGAAAATGCTCGATCCCAAGACCGGCCGGATGCAAAACCGGAAGGTCAACGTGGACGGCGAGGCCTTTGAATGCGCCCGCGCCTACATGATCCGGCTCGAACGCGAGGATTTCGAGAACGCCAAACAGCTCGCCAAGCTCGCCGCCGTTGTCAAACAGACGCCGGAACAATTCCGCGCGCGCTTCGGCTATCTGGTCGGGTTGAAATAACAATCTTTGAACGATTCGCGGCGGCGGAAGCTTTTTTCCGCCGCCGTTTTTGTTTTGTGAAGCCAGCCCGTTTTTCCGGCCGCTCCCATCATTAAAGTGGCGCGCGGCCGGAATGCGCGCTAGTTTTCCCCATGTTTGTCATCGGACTTGGCACCGCCACGCCTCCGCAGCGTTATGCGCAACGTGACTGTTGGGACGCCTTCCAGCGCGCGGAGCCGTTTGCGCAACTCGCGCCCCGTTCGCATGCCATTCTCAAGAAGGTGCTCTGCGGCGACAACGGCATCGCCACGCGCCACCTCGCACTCGACCCGCTGGCGGAGGTGTTCAATTTAACGCCCGATGCACTGCAGGCGCGTTTCACGAAACACGCGCCGGCGCTGGCCGCAGCAGCCGCACAACGCGCCCTGAAGGATGCCGGCTGCGCACCCGCCGACATTGATGCCGTGCTCATCAGCACCTGTACCGGTTATTTGTGTCCGGGCCTGACGAGTTACGTGAGCGAACGTCTCGGCCTGCGCGCGGACGTATTCTCCCTGGATCTGGTCGGGCAGGGCTGTGGCGCGGCCTTGCCCAATTTGCGCACGGCCGAGGCGATTCTCGCCGCCAACCGCGCCAAAAAGGTTTTGTCGGTCTGTGTCGAGGTCTGCAGCGCGGCGTTTTATCTCGATGACGATCCCGGCGTGCTCATCAGCGCCTGTCTCTTCGGCGACGGCGCGGGGGCAGCCGTGCTCGCCGCCAAACCCGGGTCGAACCGGCGGCGTGTGGAATGGAAATTCGGCTCCTCCTGCCTCGCGCCGGACAAGCGCGACACGCTGCGGTTCGGTCATAAAAACGGGATGTTGCGGAACATGCTGTCGATGCAAGTCCCGCAGATTGCCGGTGAAGAAGCCGCCCGGCTGTTTGCGGAATCATTGGCGACGGCGGGCGTAAAACGCGAGCGCGTCGCGGGCTGGGTTTTGCACACCGGCGGACGCGACGTGCTGCTCGCGCTGCGCGACAAGCTGGAGCTGGCCGAAGCCGATGTTCGCCACAGCGCCGCCGTGCTCCGTGAATACGGCAACATCAGCAGCCCGACCGTTTATTTTGTGCTGCAGCGCGCCTTGCACGACGCCGTGCCGGATGGATTGTGGTGGATGTCGTCCTTTGGCGCGGGTTTCAGTTGCCATGGCGCATTGCTGGAAGTGGGGAAGACGTGAAACGTGAAGCGTGAAAACCGGGCGAACTTCACGCCTCACGTTTCACGAATCACACATTGCCATGAACCGCCTCGTTCAGCCCGAATTGCTCGATGAGCTGCCTCCGGGTGATCCGCGCGCCCGGTGGTCCCGCCGCGACTTGCGCCGCGTCAATGCCTGGATGCGCAATGCCTCCATCATGGCCAGAACGTTGCAAACTTCTGTCAATGGGGCTGCGCCAAAACGAATCATCGATCTGGGTGCGGGCGACGGCCATTTTTTTTTACGCGTCGCAAAAAAAACCTCTTCCTGCTGGCCGGACCTGAAAGTGACACTGCTCGACAACCAGAACCTCATCGGTCCGCCAACGCTGGCATCGTTCACGCCGCTCGGCTGGCACGCGGAAGCGGTGGCGGCGGACGTTTTTGGATGGCTGCCCACCGTTGCAGGCATGGAGGTCGTCGTTGCCAATCTGTTCCTCCATCATTTTGAAGACGCGCAACTGGTGGAATTATTTCGCGCCGTGGCCGGCCGCGCGCGCCTGTTCGTGGCCATCGAACCGCGCCGCGCGCCCTGGCCGTTGTTTTGCAGCCGGCTGCTGTGGGCGATCGGCTGCAATGCCGTGACCCGGCACGACGCGGCCGTGAGTGTGCGCGCGGGATTTTCGGGCCGCGAACTTTCAGCGCTGTGGCCGGCGGACCACAACTGGCAATTAAACGAGCGTCGCACCGGATTTTTCAGCCATTTGTTCGTGGCGCAACGCAGGGAATGAACGGTATGGCGGCAAAACCCATCACGATTGTCGGCGGCGGGCTGGCCGGGTTGACCCTTGGCATCGGGCTGCGTCAGCACGGCGTGCCGGTGACCGTGTGGGAAGCCGGTCACTACCCGCGCCATCGGGTTTGCGGCGAATTCATCAGCGGACGCGGTCAGGAAACGCTCGCCCGGCTTGGTTTGCGCGAATTGCTCGAGCGCGCGGGCGCCGTGAACGCCGCCACCGCAGCATTCTTTTCGGCAACCCAATCGGCCCCGCCGCGCGCCCTGCCGGCCCGGGCAATTTGCCTTTCGCGATTCACGATGGACCACGCGCTGGCCGTTGAATTCCGGCGCCTCGGCGGTGAATTGCTGGAAGGCCAACGCCGGCGCGACGGGGATTTCGGCGAGGGCATCGTCCGCGCCACCGGGCGGCGGGCGGAAGCGGGGGAAAACGGTTCGCGCTGGTTCGGCTTGAAGGCGCACGCACGAAATGTGGGCTTGACCGCCGATCTGGAAATGCATGTTTCGCCACGGGGCTACGTCGGCTTGTGCCGGGTAAATGACGGGGCGGTGAATGTTTGTGGATTGTTTCGGCGGCGGGCGGGTGAGGGGCAGACGCCGCAAAACTGGCGCGAATGGCTGTGCGGCCCGGCCGGTTCACCGTTGAACCAGCGGCTGGCGGCGGCGGCATTCGATGAAAGTTCGTTTTGTGCGGTGGCCGGAATTTCCCTGCGACCGCAACGCGCCGCCGCGCGCACCGAATGTTGCGTCGGCGACACCATCACCATGATTCCGCCCGTGACCGGCAATGGCATGTCCATGGCGTTCGAATCCGCCGGGATGGCCATTGAACCGCTGGCGGCGTGGAGCCGGGGTGAAATGGCGTGGGCCGGGACTCGGCAGGCGCTGGCCCGCCGGTGCGACACCGCGTTTGCGCGGCGGCTGGCGTGGGCCAAATGGTTGCAGCGGATGATGCTCACGCCGCCGCTGCAAAATGCCCTGGTCCGGTTCGTGTCGCGCAGCGAATGGTTCTGGCGAACCGCCTTTGAACGGACGCGCTGAAATTTTTGTAGCGGCGGTCTGTGACCGCCGGTTAATCTACAAATGCGGCGCTCACAGAGCGCCGCGACAGAATGAAACCGCTCCTGGATTGCAAGCTCTACACGTTTGTGGACACGGCCTGTTTGTCGGGCCGCGCGCCGGAAGTTGTGGCGCAACAACTCTGTGACGGCGGCGCGGACTTGATCCAGCTCCGCGCCAAAAAATCGTCACCCGCCGAAATCCGGAAAATGGCGGAAAAAATCCTGCTGATCACCCGCCGTGCCAATGTTGGCCTGGTCATCAACGATCATTTGGAAATTGCGCGCGAAACCGGCGCGGAATTTTGTCACCTGGGGCAGGAGGATTTTTTTGACGGCGGCCGTGCGCATGTTTCCGAACTCCGAACTCCGAACTCCGAACTCCGAATGGGTTTGTCCACCCATTCGCCGGAGCAGGCCAAGCGCGCCCTGGCCGCCGGACCGGATTACGTTGCCATCGGACCGGTTTACGCGACCGGCACCAAGCCGACGGCCACGCCGGTGACACTGGAATACGTCCGTTGGGCAGCCACGAACGTCCCCCTTCCGTGGTTCGCCATCGGCGGCATCAATCTGGAAAATCTTGGCGACGTACTGGCCGCCGGCGCGCGGCGGGTTTGTGTGGTTTCGGCAATTCTGAATGCGCCGGACGTGGCCGGAGCGTGCGCCAAATTTCGCCGGCGGTTGGCGTGATTGGGGTTACTGGCCACTTTGCGGATTGCCATGTTGTTGCAGCAACCAGCGCATGGCCCCGACTTCGCCGTAGATTTTTACCCGTTCCTGGAAGCTGACCTGTTCCGCATCCGTCAGGCCGGGTGCGATGGCTTCGAAACTTTTGTTGAGCTCACTCAGCATGGATTTCTGTTGCCTGAGTTCCTGCAATTTCTGGCCCGGCGTCTCCCCGGCAAGGAAATCGCAACCGGTATTCGGGTCCAGTTGCGCCAGCGTCATCGACTCAACCGCCATGCCGACCAGTTGATTGATGATGTAATTCCCGTTGGCCCCGTTGTTGAGTTTGCCTCCCAGAAACGTTCCCATTTGGGCGAGATTTTTGGCCGAGGTATTGTCACCGACATTCAGTTCCTGCTTTTGCAAATCGGACATTTGCGAGGCAAGCTGTTTGAGGGTTGCGAGCTCCGCGAGGGTGTCGCCCATCGCCCCGGCCAGCGCCGTCTCGGTTGATTCCAAGGACGACTTTCCCAAAAACTGGCACAGCTCCTCCGCGTCCAGCTGGGATTCGAGGGTGTAATTTTCCAACTCCGGCTTGCCGGTGGCCGCCACCAGATCTTTGACCGCCGCTTCGGGCTGGCCATTCTGGAACTGGGCCTGGGCGGACAGATAATTAGCCAGCGAGTTGCTCGGCGACGAGGCCTTGAACAAGTCCAGCCACCGGCCACGGTCCCCGGGAAATGCGTTGCGCGCCAGAATGGTCCATTCGACCTGCGCGTGGTTGGGAAAATTGGTGGCCGCCTCCTGTAAATAATTGGTGTCGCCCAACACATGAAAGGCCGCGAGCAGACTGGCGGCGGAGCGGTGATGCAATGCCAGCCATTCCTCGACTTTCTGGTGTAACGTTTTCCGGGAACCAGCGTCAAGCGTGGCGGCTTGCGGCCGGCCGGCCGGAATATTGGTTTGGTGGTAGGAGAAATCCCCCTGAGGTTCCAGGATGATGCGCGTGAGTTTCCCCGTCTGTTGCGCGTTTTGATTGTAGAAATGCACGATGGTCCACAGGATCACGGCCAGCAAGGTCAACGCCAGCAGCAACTTCCTTATCGAAGCGCTTTGCATGAAACGATGGTAGCAATTTTGCCGGTGGCCGTCACACCTTTTTTGAATCGCCTGAGGGCGGAAGTCCGGCGTTTGCCGGCAATGTCCCGTGACCCCCCGGGGCCGGTGTGCATAACTTCAACTTGAAAAAATCATTCGCTTGGGTTATATGGTACCGGTCGTGATTCAATCGGGAGCCAGATTCCGGCGTTGCGCCTCAAGCCGGGGGCGGGGTTGGTTTTACTTTCAGTGGGTTTGCGGGTTTTGGCTGCTGGCCATCGCCCGGGTTTCCGCCGGAAATTTTTATGCCGGCACCTCGCCGGCCAATGTTCCCTGGCCCGGCGGCTTGGTGCCGTATGAATTCACCAACAGCCTTACCGTCGCCCAATCCAATACCTACTTCAATGGCCTGCGCGAATGGGAACTGGCCGCCAACGTCAAATTCGTTCCGTACACCAATCAGGCGCGCTGGATTCTTTTCACGTACAACACCAACTGGATTGACAACGTCTCCGCCAGCACCAATCCCCAGGTCGTCACCATCGCCAGCCTCAGCCGCGCGCAAATCTGCCACGAGATGGGGCACTCGTTCGGGTTCACCCACGAAAACATCCGGCCCGACCAGACCAATTATTTGACCGTGCTAACCAACAACGTTGCGCCCGGCTACCTGTCTTTTTTTCAAGTGGATCCCACCAGCGTCACCAATGGTCCTTACGATTTCGAATCGGTGATGCATCTGGGCTGGGACTTTGGCTCGACCAACCTCGGCGTGCTCGCCACGCAACAACCCAGGCCGCCTTATTTTCCACGCTACCAATTTCGCATGGGCAATTATTGTCTTAGTCCCGGTGACCGCGCGGCGCTGGCGTATCTTTACGGTCCGCCGGTCGTGCCGCTCACCAACCTCGTCACCACCACCGCCGACGTCGGCCCCGGCAGCTTGCGCGCGGCGATTTATTACGCGACCGATCATCCCGGCACGACCATCCGGTTCAACATCGCCACCAACGACCCCGGGTACAGCAACGGCGTTTTCAACCTCCATCTCACCGGCCTGTTGCCGCCGCTGGTGGCGGGCGGCACGGTGATTGACGGTTCGACCGAGCCGGGCTTTGCGGGCAAGCCGCTCATCTTCGTGGACGGCTCGCAGATGATTCCCGAAGCCTACGCGCCCGGCACCGCCACGGGCCTGCTCATTTACTCGGCGGGCAACCAGATCAAAAACCTCTCCTTCTCCGGCTTCAACTGGAACGGCCTGACGCTGCTTTATCCGGACGCGACCAACAACACCATTTCCGGCTGCTGGTTTGGGCTCGATTTCACCGGCACCAACGCCGCGCCGAACGCGTATCAGGGAATTTTAATCGCCGCCGGCGCGGGCGGAAACATCATCGGCGGCACCAACGCGCTGGCGCGCAATGTTCTCTCCGGCAATTCGCAATACGGCATTTTCATCACCGACTCGAACACAACCGGCAACGTCGTGCTCGGCAATTTCATTGGCACCGATTTTTCCGGCAGCAATGCGCTCGCCAATGGATTTAGTGGGGTTTTGATCGGCAACGGCTCCAGCAGCAACACCATTGGCAGCACCAATCCGGTGGGACGAAACATTATTTCCGGCAACACCCAGTACGGCATTTACCTGACCAATACGACGGGCAACGTCATTTCCGGAAATTACCTCGGTATGAACGCCGCCGGCAGCGCCGCTCTTGCCAATCAAAAGAGCGGCATCGCCCTCTTTGGCGGCAGCCAAAACCTCATTGGCGGCACCGGGGCGGGGGCGGGCAATGTGCTTTCCGGCAATGGTGAATACGGCATCGACATCGGCAATCCCGTGGCCACCGGAAATCTTGTTCAAGGCAATCTCATCGGCTTGGATGCCACCGGCACCAATGGCATCGGCAACGGCAATGGCTATGGCGGCCTGATCCTGGAAGGCGGCGCAACCAACAACATCGTCGGCGGAACGATCGCCGGGGCGCGCAACGTCATTTCTGGCAACAACCCCGCCGGGATTTTCTTTAATAGCGTCAACACCAGCGGCAACCTCGTCGAAGGCAATTACATTGGCACTGACATCACCGGCACCAATGCCGTTCCCAACACGTTGGCCGGCATTTACCTGCCGTTTGGCACCGCCGGCAATGTCATCGGCGGCACCGTCGCCGGCGCGCGCAACGTCATTTCCGGCAACTACTACGGCGTTTATCTCGCCAACCCGGCCACCAGCGGCAACGTGGTCGAGGGAAATTATATCGGCACCAGCCCGGATGGGACGCACGTCGTGGGCAGCGCATTCGCGGGCGTCATCATCTTTGCCGGCGCGAACAGCAACCTCATCGGCGGCGCGGTCACGGGAGCGGGCAATGTCATTTCCGGCTTTTTCGGTTACGGAATTTATATTTCCGGGGTCGGCACCACGGGCAATTGGATTGAAGGCAACAACATCGGGACGGACGCCACCGGCACCAACGCGCTGCCGAATGGCATGGGCCTCATCCTTTTCGGCGGCACCTCCAACAATATCATTGGTCTCAAACCGGACGGCTCCGGTAGTGGCAACCAGATTGCCCTCAATAACAACGACGGCGTCCGGGTTGGTGACCCCAATACCGCAGGTATCTCCATCCGCGGAAATTCCATCTTTGGCAACGGCGGCCTGGGCATTGATCTGCTCAACAGCGGGAACGACCAGCAAAGTTCCCCGGTCATCACCAACGCCGTCGGCTACGCGACCAGCACGGTTGTTTCCGGCACGCTGCACAGCCTGACCAATGGCACAATCCTGATTGATGTCTACCGTAACCCCGCCGCCAATCCCACCGAAGGCGAGTTTTACGCCGGTACCGTCAGCGTGAACACCGACGGCTCCGGCAACACCACGTTCGCGCTGACCAACTACACTGGAAATTATGCGGGACAATACTTTACCGCGACCGCGACGGCGGCCACCGGCGACACCAGCGAATTCAGCGCCGGCCTGCTGGCCAGCAACGGCCCCGCCGCACAATTTGCCGGGCCGTTTCAATGGGGCGCCAATGGCTTCGCATTCACCCTCACGCTCCAGACCAATTTCAGCTACCGCATCCAGGCTGCCACCAATCTCGCCGCGCCCATCGTCTGGACCGACCTGACGAATTTCACCGCCACCAATTCACCGTTCTCCTTCATCGACCACTCCGCCACCAATTACCACATCCGCTTCTATCGCGTGGCATCACCCTGAACCACGGCGCTTTTTGGGCCAGACAATAAAAAAGTTGGCGCAAACCGGTTGCGCCAACTTTGAAGAAAAAACTTCCGGTTTCGGTCACCGAATGCTCAGCGCCACGTTGATGTGGTTGATGGCTTCGGTGATGTGCTTGCTGATGCGCGGCTGGGATCTGACTTCGGCGGCACCGAGCACGGTTTCCAGCAGTCCCCGGGCTTCGCGCAGTTTGCCATCGGAAAGCGCCTGCGGCTGTCTGCCCCTGGCATCGCCGCGGAGATCCATGCCCAGCAATTTGCCGGCGGCCTCAATCTGGTGCATGGCCTTCACGCGCTGGCCTTTGTAATCATGATCGCCGGTGGCCAGGATGAGATAGGCGCTGCTCAGCGCCCGCGCTTCCGAGAAGTTGCCCATTTCCACGGTTTGGAATGAATTTTGGCCGGTGACACCGTCACTTAACGGTTGCGGCGTTGAGGCGGTGGCGGCGCGAAGACTCACGCCGCAGGCCAGGAGGATGACCAACACCGCAGAGGTCGCGGCTGGTTTCAGGTGTTTTGTTTTCATATGGTCGTATTTGACGGAGCGGGAGTCTGTAAAGTTACACGCCAATGTCAACGGTGAATCATTCACCGCCGCGCGCCACTTGTTCCAGCGCCCCATTTCAGTTTATGCTGGCCGCATGACGGTTCTGGAAGCAATTCGGAAAAGCGCGGATTTTCTGGCGAAAAAGGGCGTCGAATCGCCCCGGCTGCAAACCGAACTGCTGCTCGCGCACCTGCTCAAAATGCCCCGCATGAATTTGTATTTGAACTTTGAGCGCGGGCTGACGCCGGCGGAAACCGACACCCTGCGCGAACTCGTCAAACGCCGCGGCCAGCGCGAACCGCTGCAACACCTCATCGGCTCAACTTCATTTTGTGGCCTGGAAATGGCCGTGAACCGCCGCGCACTCGTGCCGCGACCGGAAACCGAATTGCTCGCGGAACTCGGCTGGCAATTTCTTAATCGGGAGGGCTCCCGGGCCGGCGATCCTGGTTCGGAAACGGCGGCACGCCGTCCCTCCCCAAACGATTTTCCCACCGCCCTCGACTTCGGCACCGGCACCGGCTGCATCGCGATTGCCCTGGCGGTGAAATGTCCCAATGCAAAAATCACGGCCATGGACATCTCGGCGGATGCGCTGGCGTTGGCCAGGGAAAACGCGGCGCGAAACGGTGTTGCCGGACGGATTGAATTTTTGCCTGGCGACGGGTTTGCGGCCATGGCGGAAATGTCGGAACGCGGCCGGCCAGGCCATCCACCGGCCTTCGATTTGATCATCAGCAATCCCCCCTACATTCCGTCCGCCGAAATTGACACGCTTCAGCCGGAAGTGCGCGATTTCGATCCGCGCGCGGCGCTGGACGGCGGCGCGGACGGACTGGATTTTTATCGGATGTTCCCGGCGCAAGCGAAACCGTTTTTGAAGCCGGGCGGCAAAATCATGCTCGAATTCGGCGACGGCCAGGCAGAGGCGGTCCGGAAACTTTTTGAATCCGAAAAGTGGATTGTCGAAGCCGTGAAGGAAGACTACTCTCACCGCGCCAGAATTTTGATTGCGCGACGCTGAAGAAGATTTTAATCACAGATGAACACGGATGGACACGGATTTTTACGCGGAGGTTCGGTCATCGTTTTTTATCCGTGTTAATCCGTGGTTGAATAAATTTACATGGAAAGTTTTTTAATCAAAGGCGGCGTGCCGTTGCACGGGGAAGTGACCATCAGCGGCAGCAAAAACGCCGCGCTGCCCATCATGGCGGCGGCGCTGTTGACCGGCGAACCCTGCGTCATCCGGCGGGTGCCGGAATTGAGCGACACCCGGTACATGGCGCGGATTCTTGAATCGCTCGGCGCCGAAACGAAGTTTGCACGCGGCACCTTGACGGTGCGCGCGCGAAAAATCTGCGGCTACGCGGATTATGAACTCGTCCGCAAAATGCGCGGCTCGATTTGCATCATGGGGCCGTTGCTGGGGCGGTTGAAAAAAGCGCGCGTGTCGCTGCCGGGCGGCTGCATCATTGGCGCACGGCCCATCAATCTGCACTTGAAAGGCTTTGCGGCACTTGGCGCGAAGGTGGAAATCGCCGGCGGTTATATTGACGCCACCGCAAAGCAACTGACCGGCGCGCCAACCTTCCTGGGCGGACGCGCGGGATCAACGGTGCTGGGCACGGCCAATGTGATGATGGCGGCGACGCTGGCCGAAGGCGTCACGGTCATCGAAAGCGCGGCATGCGAACCGGAGGTGGTGGATCTGGCGGATTTTTTAAAGGCCATGGGCGCAAAAATTTCGGGCGCAGGCAGCCCGACGATTACCATCACCGGCGTCGCGAAACTGCACGGCGCGGAACATGAAGTCATTCCCGACCGGATTGAGGCGGCCACGTTTGCCATCGCCGCCGGCGCGACGAACGGTGAAGTGACCCTCAAAGGCGCCCGGGCGGATCATTTGCGCGCCGTGATTGACAAGCTGGACGAAGCGGGTGTGGTGATCGAACGGCGCGGTGAAAATTTGCGCGCGCGCCGCCGCGGCCGGCTCCAGGCGGTGGATATCACCACCCTGCCATACACGGGTTTTCCCACGGATGTGCAGGCGCAGATGATGTCGCTGCTGGCGCTGGCGCCGGGCATCAGCATCATCACCGAACGGATTTTTGAATCGCGCTTCATGCATGTCAGCGAGCTGGCGCGGCTGGGCGCGGACATTGAAATCGAGGGGCCGAGCGCCATCGTGAAAGGCGGCCGGCCCTTGAGCGGCGCGCCGGTGATGGCGAGTGATTTGCGCGCCTCGGCGGCGCTGGTGATTGCGGGGCTGGCGGCCAAAGGCACAACGCAGGTGACCCGCATTTACCATCTGGATCGCGGTTACGAGCGGATGGATGTGAAGCTGCGGAAACTCGGCGCCCGGATTCAACGGGTTGAGGAGACGTAACGGGAAATAGAATTCTCATGGATCTACATGAGCAGCAAATGGGTCGTTTAAGCAATCGAGGTGTATTCTTTTTGTTGTTAGGAATTACTGCTTTCTTGATGATAGTGGCATTTGTTAGCGAAACAACACCTCCCGAAAGGTGGACTCTTATAGCTAAATTTGTAAGTGCCATTCTTCTAGTTACTCTTTTTTCAGCAATATGTTTGCGTCGAAGTGAATTTGTCACTTTGCGCTGGAACGAAACAACTATTTCACTGGAGCATTATTTGGCGCGAAAAATAGAAACGCTCAACTGGACTAATATCAAACAAATTAACATAACGATAAACGGGGAAAACGTCCTAAATCCTCTTGAAGCGCTAAGCAAATTGGAACAAATAGAAATGTTCAAACAGCAACGAAACCCAGCTGTCCGGATAATAATTTATATAGAAGGCAACACTGAATCCATTTTGCTCAAATCGACCATGTTTCAAAAGTCTCAAATGGTGACGGTCTTAAAATTACTTCAGCGCCAGTTCCGATTGTAAAACGGGCGCGCTGGTGATGGCGAGTGGCCTGCGCACGTCGAGGAAACCTGACTTGAAAGGCAGGAACAGCCGTCTGACTCACCCGTGATTTCGGACGCGAGCCGCGCGGCGTTCCTGCCCGTTCAGTCTCCTCACAAAACAAAAGGGTGCTCCGGCCAACCGCTGTCCGCGCACCCAGGCCCCACTTTAACTTGGCGCGATTTCATACTCATACGCCGAGCAGTTCGCGGCTGTTTGCATAGATGCGCGCCTGACGTTCGGTCTGACGCACCGCGGCGGCGGTCTTTTCCTCGAACAACGCCGGAAACACCAGCAGCGGGTAGGCGGTAACCCACGCCAGTGCCGCGGCTTCGTTGGCCGCGCGCCTCAAGGGCGTGTTCAATTCCGGTTTGGCCAGCTCGGCCAGTTGCAACGTAAGCAATAGTCTTTTTAGCCGCTCGAACTCGGTTTCCTGTGTGGCCCGGAACGGCGCCGGCGGCCCCGGCTGCAATTCGAACCGTGTCTCAGGAACGAACCTGGTCGTCACCCGTGTTTGATTTTTGTTCATGTTTTCCCTTTCCAGTTGATTGTGTCCCAGTAAACAGAAAACCCGCGATTGACTGGCAATCGCGGGTTTCTAAAGAAATTATTGCGGCTCTTACTGTTTCCTTCCCACGATGCCAGAACTAAAGCATTTACGCTGCCAAATGGACATGTCGTCCCTGGCCGGCGAATGCTTCAGCGTTTGAGCAAACGTGGTTTTCATTTTCAGCGGCGGTAAGAGACACCATTTTTGGACGTTTGTCAAAGAGTTATTTGCCCGGCAAATCCTGCTTCTCAAGGCTTGTCGACCGGCCGGGCGGTGGTAGATTGGCTTCCAGCATGAGCGACAAACCTCTGCGCATGGTCACCTGCAGCTGGTGTGAAACGAAGGTCTTCATCCCCGGCGATCTGCCGCCGTTTGGCACCGTGCCCTGCAACAAGTGCGGGCACCCCATCATGATGCCGATGCAGTTGCGGCAGTTCGAACTGCGCAGCATCATTGGTTCCGGCGGCATGGGCAACGTGTATCGCGCCTGGGATACAACGCTGGAACGCCTGGTGGCGGTAAAATTGATGAAGAAGGAGTTGCTGCAAGACGCGAAAGCGTTGGAAAGTTTCTACCGGGAGGCCCGCGCCTGCGCCCGGCTCAACCACACCAATATCGTCCACATCTACACGTTTGACGAGGCCGAAGGCCAGAGTTACCTGGTCATGGAACTGGCCGACCGGGGCAGCCTGGACGCGCGCATCGAAAAACTGCGCGCCCTGCCGGAACTCGACGTGCTCGACATCGGCATCAAAATCGCCTCCGCGCTCGACATGGCGCTCAAATACGATCTGCTCCACCGCGACATCAAGCCGGGCAATATTTTGTTCAATGCGGATCACGAACCGAAGCTGGTGGACTTCGGCCTCGCGCAAAAAACCGACGAGGAACAGGAATCCGACGACGTGACCTGGGGCACGCCATATTATGTCGCGCCGGAAAAAATCAAGCGCGAGCCCGAAACGTTTTTGTCCGACATGTACAGCCTCGGCGCGACGCTTTATCACGCGCTGACCGGACGCGTCCCGTTCGACGCGCCCACCGCCGAGGAAGTCGTCATTGCCCAGGTGCAGGAGGCGCTGACGCCGCCCAATCTGGTGGTGCCCGAAATCACGCAACCCACGAGCGATGCGCTGACCCGGTCGCTGGCCAAGAATCCCGCGAACCGCTTTTTAAGTTACGACGAATTTCGCATGGCTCTGGAGGCATCGCGCAGCCAGTTGCTCGTCAAGCAGTATCAAGGCGTGCCCCAAAAAGCCAAGAGTCTTACCAGTTGGTGGAAGCGTTAACGAAAAGGCGGGCGTGGCCGCCCGCCTGACGCTCGCAAAACCTGGGAGGATTAGTTCCCGTTGGAATTCTCCGGCTTTGGCTTTTCCGCGCTTTTGGCGCCGAAATGCACGGTCACCGCCTCGAACTTGCCGCCCTCGGCCTTTTTGTACGCCCCGCGCACCGGTTCGCCCACCACGCCGTCCGACAAGGTGGCCGGCTCGCCATTCTTGAGAATCTTCGTGCCGGCCGTGACCACGAAGGTGCGGTTGCCAACAGTCAGCGTCATGGCGGTCGGATCGACCGCACCCAGCTTGCCCCGAAACGGAATGAGCCCATGTTTTTGATGACCGGGCGCAACGGTTTGAGCCGGTGCCGCCGGCGCATTGGAATTTGCGTCCTGGGCATAAGCCAGCCCCGGCACGGCAACCAGGGCGGCAGCCAACAGGCTTAAGACAGTGTTTTTGGTGATATGATTTTTCATTGGATTATTAGTATGTGTGATTGTTTATTTCTGTTGAAACAGAAATAAGAATACATATCGGGTGGGACCAATCCAACGTATTTTTTACCACGCCCCTTCAGTCAAGAGTTCGGTGATGTTTTCTGCCAGATCCTGCGCGAGCAAGGGGAGCGCCTGCCGTTCCGCATCCGCCAGATCGCTGCCGACATGAACCAGGGTGTCGCCGCGGACATCTTTATCAAGCAACACCGTGCCCGTGGTGCGGTTGCGCGCCACGATGTGCGCGGTGATTTCCACACGGTAATCCTGGGGTGTGACCACGTCGGCGCTCAAATAGCTCAGGCCCTCGCGTTCGTAACGCGTGATGACCCCGGTCACAACGATGTCCCCGGGGCCGCGCCCGGCGAGATGATAAGTGCCTTCGGTCTGCAATTGTTCGCGCAACGCCTGCGTCAATGCGTCACCCAGACGCGGCTGCAGCGTTTGATTGTTGAAGGGCAGCACTTCGATGGATTTTTCGCCGGCCACCGCGCCATTGACCGGGCCCAGATGATAACCGGCGCAGCCAGCCAGCCACAAAGCCATGGCAGCGGCGGCAAGGAATCGGAACGAACGCATTTCAATTGACGGCCGCCGGCAGGCGCGGCTTGAGGGCATCAATCCGCTGCCGCGCCAGCGCGGCATAACGCGAATTGGGATCCAGTTGCAGCACTTCATTGTAATAAATCACCGCACCATCCCATTTTTTGCTGCGTTCGTAAAACCGGGCGATTTCAAAATTACCCTGCACCTGCTGGGATTTGAGCCGCGCGACGATTTTTTGCACCTGGGAAGCGCGGCGGTCATCGGGATAAAGCGTAATGAAATCGGTAAATGTCGCAATGGCCTGGGCGGCGGTGTTTTGATCATATTCGGCCGTGGCCGACTCTTTCGCATACGAAATACCTTCCCGATACAGCGCGTCGGCCAGAATCACCGGCTGGTTCTGATAGCGATCCGCGGCGACTTCGTAGGCCTTTACCGCCGCGGGATAATCTTTCTGCTTCTCCCGCGCGGCGCCAATGCGCAATTGCGCATGCGGGGCGGCATCACTGTAAGGACCGTTCTTTACAATTTTGTCGAACATGTCCGCCGGTTGGTCCATGGAGGGCGGATAGGGGATGTAACCCCAAAGTTTGGGCCATTCGCCATCCAAAAAGCGGCCGGCAATGGCATATTGACGCCAAAGCACGTCCTCGAATTCCGAGCTTTTGGGATACTGTTCGATGACGACCTGATAGGCGGTGAAGGCCATTTCATCATTGTCCATGGCTTCCAGGCAGCGGCCGGTCAGGTATTGCGCGCGCGGAGCGTAATCTGAAAGTGGCCACACCCGGACCACGCGATGCGCCGACCGGAGCGCAAGACTGTAATCAGCGGCTTTGAACGCCTGCTCCGCCACCGCCAACTGGTCTTTGGCCCGCGGACGCTGCCAGCCGGTGGTTCCGCCAACCGGTTCGTAATACCACCCTTCGCCCGGGGTATAAGTCAGCGGCGCCGGCAAGCGAAAGGGAAACAACGCCACCCCCGCAGCCAGGACCAACAGAAAAACAAACCGGCGATTCATACGGCGACACTATCCATCCAAAATCCGCAAGTCAAGGCGGGCACAGGCGAAGTTATCCCCGATACATGATCAACAACCCGAAATCCGTCAGGATTTTTTGCGAGCCGATGTCGAGATAGGTGTAATTGATCGTGTGCACGCTGATCAAATTGGTCTCGCCGATTTCATTCAGATATTCCGTCACCTTTTCATCAAACCGGTCGTGGCCGGACTCAATGCAGGTCGAATGGCGAATGGTGTGGATGCGAATTTTTTTGGCGGCGCCTTTGACCGCCACTTCCAGCGGCACACTGGACTTCTTAATCAGCAGCTCGCTCGGTTTGTCACGCACCGGCACCTTGAGATGCTTTTCCACCTTGGCGGCGGCGGATGCGGCGATGGGGTTGACCGGCAGCTGACCGGGCGCCGGCGCCGATTCCGGCGCGGCCTTGGTGGATTGCTTGGGAATGGTGATGGTTTCCCCGCAGGACGGACAGTCGATCTCCGTACCCGCACCGGTGCTGTCCACCACCAGTTCCTGCTGGCAATTGGGGCAATCAAAAATGATGTCCATAAATTCGTCGCGGGTTGACTGCGCCTTCAGATTAGCGCCGCGCCCGGTTGAATCCAACAAAAAAGAATCCCCATCACTCCCACTCAATCGTCCCGGGCGGTTTGCTGGTGATGTCGAACACGCAACGGTTCACGCCCTTGACCTCGTTGATGATGCGGCTCGCGAGTTTTTCCAGCAAGGCGTACGGCAGTTTGACCCAGTCGGCCGTCATGCCATCCTGCGATTCGACCGCGCGGATGGCGATGGTGTAATCATAAGTCCGTTCATCGCCCATCACGCCCACGCTGCGCACCGGCAGCAGCACGGCAAAGCTCTGCCAGATTTTATAATACCAGCCGCTGCTTTTCATTTCGTTCACCACGATGGTATCGGCATTGCGCAAAATTCTCAGCCGTTCCGGCGTGACTTCGCCCAGGATGCGGACCGCCAGCCCCGGGCCGGGGAACGGCTGGCGGAAGACCATTTCCCGCGGCAAACCCAGTTCCAGCCCGAGCCGGCGGACTTCGTCCTTGAACAGATATTTCAGCGGCTCGACCAGCTTGAATTTCATCTTCCGGGGCAGGCCGCCGACGTTGTGATGGCTCTTGATCATTGCGGCGGGATTGCCGGCGATGGGCACCGACTCGATCACGTCGGGGTAAAGCGTGCCTTGCGCGAGAAACTTTGCGTGGCCGGCGCGTTTCGTTGCCGCGCTGAACACCTCGATGAAGGTCCGGCCGATGATTTTCCGTTTCCGCTCCGGATCGGTCACGCCCTTGAGCCGTCGCAAAAACAATTTCGAGGTGTTTTCATATTGCAGCCGGATCTTGAAATGGCGTCCAAAAACCTCGCGCACCACCTCCGCCTCGCGCCCGCGCAACACCCCGTTGTTGACGAAAATGCAGGTGAGCCGGTCGCCGATGGCCTTGTGGAGAAGCGCCGCCGCGACACTCGAATCCACGCCGCCGCTCAGGCCGAGCACCACGCGCTCGTTGCCAACCTGCGCGCGGATTTCCCGCACCGCCTGTTCCACGTAATTCTGCATGGTCCAGTTCCGGCCGCAGCCGCAAACGCCCTGCACGAAGTTGGCGATGATTTCCCGCCCGCGCGGGGTGTGCACCACCTCGGGATGGAATTGCACGCCAAAAAATTTCCGGGCGCGATGTTCGATGGCCGCATAGGGCGAATTCTCCGTGGTCGCAACCGGCTTGAAGCCGCGCGGCAGTTTCGTGATCCGGTCACCGTGCGAATTCCAGACCTGCAACCGTGCCGGCAACCCGCGGAAGAGCGCGCTGCCCCGGTCCTGGATCGCGAGCGTGCCTTTGCCAAATTCCCGTTTGAGCCCCTTCTCGACCTTGCCGCCGAGCAGGTGGGCCAGCAACTGTTCGCCATAACACAGCCCCAGCACGGGCAGGCCCAGGGTGAAAATGTTTTTGTCCGGCAACGGCGCGTTCCCGGCGTAAACGGACGCCGGACCGCCGGACAAAATGATTCCGCTCGGTTTCAGCGCGGCAATTTTTCCGGCGGGCGTGTTGAAGGGCAGAATGGTGGAATAGACGTTGCACTCGCGCACCCGCCGGGCAATGACCTGCGTGTATTGCGCGCCGAAATCGAGGATGATGATTTGCTCGGTCATGAATCAAAAATCAAGGCCAACGGTTTGCCTGCCGGAAGCCGGTTTGGCGAGTTAAAAACGCAAAAACCGGACGGTTCCGCCCCGTCCGGTTTTTGAATTCTTCAAAATTGGTTTTACTGTTGCACCACTTTCACCGTGCCGGTGTTTGGATCGTAGACAATTTTCGAGCCGTAGGGCGCGTCGGGAACCTTGCCGATATAGTTTGGCACCATTTCCTTGAGATCCTTGGGATAGCGGCCCTCCGCCGCATTAAACTGTTCGATGGCCTCGTGGAGATACGACAAATCGATCTGTTTGACCGCGAATTTTTGAGCTCCCCCCACCGCGCCAAGATAATCCGGCACCGCAGTGAGCGGGTTGCCGCTGGCGAAATTGGTTGCCGCGTTGTTGGTTGAGGGGGGATTGGCCGGACTGGAACTCTGACCACAGCCGGCCAGAAGTATTCCGGCGGCCGCTGGAATCAATAATAGGGCCTTCATGGCGGCAGTTTAACCCAAGCCGCAAAGCTTTCCCAGCGCCAATCGCGAACTTCGCATTGGCGCTGGGAATCAAGCCTGCTTCCATCGCGCCAGGCGCGACCAGACCGCACCACGCAAATTATTGCGCGGGCGCGTTCGTGGAAGGCGCGTTCGTGGAGGTCATGTCCGGCGCGTTCGTGGAAGGCGTAGAAGGCGCGGACGATGAATCTGATGGTTTCTGGCAGCCGGTCAGCAATCCCATGGAAAGGCATCCGAGCGCCACAACGAGGTAGACGATTTTTTTCATACGCGGCTCAAGTACTCGAAAATCCTTCCGGGCTGCAAGTACAATCTTCAGTTTTTTTCCGTGAATCGTCCGGGCTTTACGCCACCCATTCCCGCGCGCGACGGATCAAATCCAGGTCAGCCACCAAGTTCCCGAAGCGAAACGGCGGCAGGCCGCTCTGTTGCCGGCCCAGCAACTCGCCCGGCCCGCGCAGTTTCAAATCCGTTTCGGCAATGCGAAAGCCGTCCGTCGTTGCTTCCAGGACCTTCAGCCGTTCGCGCGCCTCTTCCGTCTTCGCATCGGAAACCAGGATGCACTGGCTCTCGTGCGCGCCGCGGCCAATACGGCCGCGCAACTGATGCAATTGCGCCAGCCCGAACCGCTCCGCGTTCTCAATGAGCATCACCGTCGCGTTCGGCACGTCCAGCCCCACTTCAATCAACGCCGTCGCCACCAGCGCCTGGATCTGGTTGGCCCGAAACGCGGCCATCACCTCTTCCTTTTCCGCGCTGCGAAGCCGGCCATGCAACAGACCGGCCCGAAACGGCGCCAGTCCGCGCCGGACATTTTCAAACTCCTTCGTCACCGCCTTGACGTCGCCCGCCGTGTCCTGCTCCTCAACCCGCGGATAAACCACATAAACCTGGCGGCCGCCGGCAATTTTTTCACGGATGAATTCCCAGACCTTGGGCAGCTTGTCCGCCGTCCGCACAAACGTCTTCACGCGCCCGCGCCCGGCCGGCAATTCGTCAATCACCGAAACGTCGAGGTCGCCGTAAAGGGTGAGGCCGAGCGTGCGCGGAATCGGCGTGGCCGTCATCACCAGCAGGTGCGGATAATTTCCCTTCCGGACCAGTTGCTCGCGCTGCGCCACCCCGAACTTGTGCTGCTCGTCGATGACAACCAGGCCCAGCTTTTCAATGGCAAAACCGGACTCGATCAGCGCGTGCGTACCGACAAACAAACTTTGGACTTTGGACTTTGGACTTTGGACGATTTTCCGGCTCCCCGTCTGTAATTCCACGTTCACGCCCAGCGGGACCCACCACCTTTGAAAGTTCCGGAAATGTTGTTCCGCCAGAATTTCCGTCGGCGCCATGAGCGCCACATTGAAGCCGCTCTCCAGCGCCATCAATGCCGTGCACGCGGCCACGACGGTTTTGCCCGACCCAACATCCCCTTGCAGCAGCCGGCGCATGGGGTGCGCACCGTTCAGGTCCGCGCGGATTTCACGGAGCACTTTCGTTTGCGCGTGGGTCAGCTTGAAACCGAGCCCCGTGAGAAACGGTTTCATCAGGCGATTGTCGCCGCCGCACGCCAGCCCGCGTGATTTGGCCTCGAAATTTTTCCGGCGCAGCTGCATTTCGCGTTGCAACGCGACAAATTCATCCAGGGCCAGCCGCCGCCGGGCGATTTCCACGTCCGTCAGTTCCTCGGGAAAATGAATCATCCGGATGGCGTTGGCGCGCGCCGGAAGGGACTGGTAGGGCGCGCAGTCCTCTACGCGCCGTTTCGCGGTTGCGGGTGACGGCGCGCACGGAGTGACGCGCCCTACCCCAGGCTCGGCAATTTGCGCCTCACATCTTGCCAGCGTCCGCCAGATCAACCCCCGCAACCAGCGTTGCGGCAGGCCTTCGGTCAGCGGATAGACAGGTGCAATCCGGTTGATGTGAATGAAACCTTCCTCGCCGCCTTCGATGACCTCGGTTTCCGGATGAGTCATGACGCGCGGTTTGGTTTCGCTCAGCCGGCCGTAAACAAAGACCTCATCGCCCATCGCAAAATACTTTTCCATGAACGGCAGGTTCCACCAGCGGCAATGCAGGCGCGCCGTGCCGTCGTCGAGGATAAATTCAAAGACCGATTTGCCGCCGCCGCGAAAGCGCTTGAAGCCGAGCGCGACGATGGTGCCGCGTGCAGTGGCGGCTTCGTCGCGGGTCAATTCGGCAATGGCGCGAAAATGCCGTCGGTCCTCGTAACGCCGCGGGCGATGCAGCAGCAGGTCCTCGATGGTGTGAAGGTCCAGGCGCGCGAGTTGCGCCGCGCGCTCCGCGCCGACACCCCAGAGCGACGTCACGGGCTTTTGCAGCGCCGACGTTGCTTCGTCCCGGCAAACCGGTATGGCGAGGGGCGGCAGTTTGGTTTCTGGCGGCAACATCCGTCGCACGATACAAACCGTCCCCCAAGGCTTCAACGGCAAAGCGGGCACCTTGCGCCGCCGGCAGAACGAAGTTACGATTTGCGCGTGGACGCAAATCCCGGCCGATCGGTTCCGGCACCGCTCCTCCTGCTGCTGCGGGTCAACGCGCGGCAAAGCTGGCGGCGGCTGTTGTCGTTGCGGAAACAGTCGCGGCTGCTCACGGGCGTCATCGGGTTGTTCATCACCGGCTATCTGGTCCTCTCGTTCTGGCTGTTTTACCAGGCGCTGTGGTTCGTCGCGAGATTCCCGGGTTTGGGCGCTGTGTTGACGGAACGGCTGATGTACATCCTGTTCGCCTTTTTATTCGGGCTGCTGCTGTTGAGCAACCTGGTCATCAGTTACACCAATTTGTTTCGCAACCGCGAAACCGCATTCCTGCTGGCGCTGCCCATCCCGACCCAGACCATTTTTCGCTGGAAATTCATCGAATCCACATTGCTGGCGTCGTGGGCCTTTCTGTTTTTGATCGCGCCGTTGGTGGCGGCGTTCGGCCTGGTGCGCAGCGTGCCGTGGCATTTTTACCTGGTAACACCGTTGTTGATTGCGCTGTTTATTGTATTGCCGGGCGTCGCGGGCGCCTGGCTGGCGATCCTGGTGGGACGCTTTCTGGATCGTCGGAGCTTTCAAATCACCCTCGTGGCGACCGCCCTGGTTCTGCTCGCGCTGGCCGCGTTCTGGTGGAAGGCGCAACCGGCCACCAACGCGCTGCTCGGCGAACGCACGCTCGAAGCGCTCGATCAATTGCTCGCCCGGACCCGTTTCACGATGTTTCCGTTCCTGCCCAGCTACTGGTTGTCGGCCGCGGTGTTGCAATGGGCGGAAGGCATCCTGCGCGGCGCGAGTTTTTTCGCCCTGGTGCTCTTGAGCCACACGCTGTTCTTCGGCAGCCTGGCCTTCACGCGGTTTGGCCGGATTTTTTACGACACCGCCTCGGCGGTCCAAAGCCGGGCACCGGCCGGGGCCGGGTGGCGTCCATTCCGCGCCCGGCGTGAATCCCCCAATTCCCCCGGGTGGCTGGAAAAAATTTCCGGGGTATTTTTCTGGCTCAGCCGCGATGGCCGCGCCCTGGCCATCAAGGACATTCGCATGTTCTGGCGCGACACCACCCAATGGGGGCAATCCGTGATGCTGTTCGGCCTCCTGGGCGTGTACATCATCAATCTGCGGAACTTTACCCACCAGTTGAGCAGCGAATTCTGGATCAATCTCATCGCCTTCCTGAATCTGGGCGTTTGCGCGCTGAACCTCGCTTCCGTGACCACCCGGTTTGTGTTCCCGCAATTTTCCCTGGAAGGCCGCCGGCTCTGGATTGTCGGCCTGGCGCCCATGGGCCTGGCGCGGGTGGTCAAAACCAAATTCTGGCTGGCCAGCACGATGTCATTCATTGTGACTTCCGGTCTCATCATGCTGTCCTGTTACCTGCTGAAAATGACCTGGGACCGCGTGATTTTTTTTGGCGCGGTGATCACGTTGATGACCTTTGCGCTCAACGGTCTTGCGGTGGGGCTGGGCGTCTTGTATCCGAATTTGAAGGAGGCCAATCCCAGCAAAATTGTCAGCGGCTTTGGCGGCACCCTGTGCTTTGTCTTGAGTTCCGTGTATATCCTGGCCTCCGTGCTGTTGCTGGGCTTTGGCGCAACCGGCTGGCACGGCCGGGCCGCCTGGGCCGCCGGAAGCGTTCTCGCCTTCGTGGTCCTGTCGTTTTTCGTCGGCTGGCTCCCCCTGAAATTGGGACTCCGGCAGCTGAAATATTTTGAAGCGTGACGCCGGTTTCCCGGACCGCCGCCTAGGCCGGCACGAGTTTTTCCAGCGCGTCAAACAGCTTCGGCGGGTCCGCCAGATGCAAGTGCCCGCCCCGGTTGATCAGACCGAAACCTTCGCCGTAAGCCGGACCGTTCGCCACACAGGCATCGGTACGACATCGGGCAAGCTGTTGTTCCGCCGCGCGAATCGCGTCCGGGCGTTTGCCTTCGGCCTCAAACTTCCACCCGACCAGCTTCGCCGCCGGAAACCAGGCGCGCAGTTCAGTGATGATTTTCCGCGTCGGCACCAGTTCCACCAACAACGTGCCTTCGGCCGTGGGGATTTTTTTGGATTTGATTTCCGTCAGCCGGCCCTGCGGCGACCGCAACTGAATCCGCCCAAAACAAAAATCGCTGACCGCCGCCGCGTGAAAAACCGCGTTTACCTTTTTCCCGGACAACGCCTGCAGTTTTTCCCGCAAATTGTCCGTGGTGGTGAAGCCTTCGACCCGCTGCGCCCGGCGCTCGCCGCCATGGCTGGCCTGGATGCTGATGAGCAGGGTCACCTGATGACCGCGGGCGGACAGGAAATTGGCCAGTTCCGTGCCGAGGCGGCCGGTTGAAAAATTCGTGAGCCGGCGCACATCGTCCAGTGGTTCATAGGTTGGACCGGCGGTGACAATGCAGTTCATGCCATGAAAATAGCGCAAAGCAGCATAACCGGCACAAAAATTTTTGTTTTACGGCGGTTTCGTGGCAGCATTCGCCCGTGAGCAAAATCGTTGGCATAGACCTGGGCACCACCAATTCACTTGTCGCCACGGTGGATTCGGGCATTCCACTGGTCATCGCGGATGCCCACGGGCAGCGGCTCACGCCGTCCGTCGTGCATTTGCCTTCGCGGGAGGGCGCGCCGATTGTGGGTCACGAAGCGAATCGCCTGCGCCTTATCAAGCCGGCGGAAACGGTCTATTCCGTCAAACGCTTCATCGGCCGGCGCGGCGCGGACATTGCGCGGGAGGAAATGCTCGTCACCTATCCGGTCGCCGGAGAAGGCGCCGGCGCAGTCACGATTCCGATTCACGGCAAAAATATTTCGCCCGAGGAAATTTCCGCCGAGGTTTTGAAAAAACTGAGGCAGGCCGCCGAAAATTATTTTGGCGAACCCGTTACGCGCGCCGTCATCACCGTGCCCGCGTATTTCAATGACGCGCAGCGCAACGCGACCAAGCGGGCCGGCGAACTCGCCGGCTTCACGGTCGAACGCATCCTCAACGAACCCACCGCCGCGGCGCTCGCCTACGGCCTGGACAAGCTGAAGGAGAAGTCGAAAATCGCCGTTTATGACCTGGGCGGCGGCACGTTCGACCTTTCGATTTTGGAACTGAACGAAGGCGTTTTCCAGGTGCTCGCCACCAACGGCAACACGCGGCTCGGCGGCGATGATTTGGATAGACGCATTGTTGAGTTTCTCCTGGGAAAAATTGCGGCCGAATTATCCAAGGCAAAGACGGACGGGCGCAAAGAGGACCTGAGGTTTGTGTCCCGGATTCGCGAAGCCGCCGAACAGGCCAAGATCAAACTTTCCACCGAAACCGCGGTGGACATCGCGCTGCCGTTTCTGACCCCGGAGTTCAGCTTCAGTTACAGACTCACGCGCGCCGAACTCGAAAGCCTCACCCGCGACCTCATCGCCCGCACCCGGCCGCACTGCCTGCGCGCACTGGCGGACGCCAACGTGGAATCGAAGGACCTGGACCAGGTCATCCTCGTCGGCGGCCAGACGCGGATGCCGCTCATCCGAAGATTCGTCAGCGAACTTTTCGGCTGCGCAGAATTTGAGGAAACCCGCGGCGGCATTCGCCTGGGCACGGAACACCACAAGGCCGCCGGCCCGCAGTTGAACACGTCACAGAACCCCGATGAAGCCGTTGCCCTGGGCGCGGCGATTCAGGCGGAGATCCTGTCCGGTGGTTTTAAACATGTTTTACTGCTGGACGTGACGCCGCTTTCGCTTGGCCTCGAAACCTTTGGGGGCCTGATGAACGTGCTTATCCCGCGCAACTCCACCATTCCGGTGAAGGCGGGCGAACTGTTCACCACGGCAATGGACCACCAGCGTGAGATGCTCATCCACGTATTACAGGGCGAACGCGAACGGGCCAGGGACAACTGGAGCCTCGGCCGGTTCACGATTGAATTCGACTCCGCGCCCCGCGGAGTGCCGCGCGTGGGCGTGCAATTTGAAATTGACGCGAACGGCATTCTCCACGTGCTCGCGCGCGACACCCAGACCGGCCGCGAAAAAATCGTGGAAATGAAATCCGCGGTGGACGTGGACGACACGGCCGTGCAGCAAATGGTCGAGGAATCGGTCGAACACGCCTTCACGGATCTGGCCGTGCGCCGGTGGATTGAGGCGAAGTTGCGCGCGCAGGAAGCGCTCGCCGCCACGCGCAAGGCGCTGGCGGATGGCGCCCTGGAAATCGAGACCTCCTATCGCCATCAAATCGAAGCCGCCGCGCAGGCGGTGGCCTCGGCCCTGGCCACGGAAGACCCGGGCACCGGGGCGGGGGATTTGAAACCATTGCAGGCCGCCATCGCCGCGTTGGACGGAATCACCCGGCCATTGGCGGATTTGCTGATGGACAAGGCGATGGAAGCCATGTTGCGCAAACGCGGCGTGATTCAGTGATTGAACAGCCACGTCAGCAATGGCGCCACGACCAGGCTCGGCAGAAAATTGGCCAGTTGGACGTTGCGAACTTCAAAAATCACCAAAGCCACGACGCAGGCGATCAGGCCGCCGACCACATTGACGGACTCAATCAAGCCATGCGATGCCAGCCACGGCCGGGCATAAAGCTGGCAGGCGAGCGTGAGGACGCCCAGAAACAGGAGGACGGGAAAAGCTGAAAAGGCCGTCGGCCAGCCGAAATTTTTCACCAAACCCAGCGTGGCCAGCCCGTCCATGATGGCCTTGACCGCCAGGAGATAAAAGTAGCCGGACAAACCATCGGCCACCGCGCCGATCAAGCCCAGCGGCGCGGCGCAAAAAAGCACGGCACAGGCGCTGAAACCGGCGCTCACCCTGCGCGGCGGGCCGGATTGGCCGGCGGCCAGGATGTTCCCCGCGTAGCGGCCCAGATGGTTTGAAATTTTTTGCAGCCCGAACAGTTTGCCGAGCAGGCCGCCGACGGTCAACGCGAGCAGGGCAATGCAAATCTGTTTCAGCGCGGAAAGCAATGTGCCATTGATGCCCAGCCAGACGAGGCACAGGCCCGAGTAGACCGTGAAGGCGCCCAGGGCGGAGCGCAGGAAAATCTGGGCACGCAGGGACAGCGGCTGACGCAGCGCCAGCCCAAACAACCCGCCAAACAAAATACCCAGGGCATTGAAAAACGCGCCGGTCATACCCTGACTCAACCATCGTTCCGGGAAAGTGCAAGTCGGAATATTTTTGCGCGCACGCCCCCGGCCTGCTACTCAAAGGCAGATGACCGGCGCCCAACCGACCTCCCACACCCGCCTGCGCGGCCGTAGCGTGGGTCGAAATGACGATGAACGCAAAGATTTGGCCGAATGAAACCGTTTCGTGATACACTTCGGCGCGGCGAAGGCCCGTGGCTTTGGATTCCAACGGTTTATTTTGCCGAAGGCATGCCCAACGCGCTGGTGGCCACGGTCTCGGTCATGCTCTACAACGACCTCGGCGTATCAAACGAAGCCACGGCGTTTTTCACGAGCCTGCTTTACCTGCCCTGGGTCATCAAACCGCTGTGGAGTCCGGCGGTGGATTTGCTCAAAACGCGGCGGCAATGGATTTGGACCATGCAATTGCTTCTCGGCCTCGGGCTGGCCGGAATTGCGCTGGCCATTCCCTCGGCGCATTTTGTCCCATGGACGATTGTTTTTTTTGGACTGCTGGCATTCAGTTCGGCGACGCACGATATCGCCGCGGACGGTTTTTACATGCTGGCGCCAACGGAACGCGAGCAATCCTTTTTTATCGGGTTCCGCAGTGTGTTTTTCAACATCGGCAAAATCTTCGCCCAGGGCGGTCTGGTGTTCCTGGCGGGCACCCTGGCAAATCACACCCACAATGCCACCTCCGCCTGGTCAACTGCTTTTGCGCTCGCCGCAGGCATTTTCCTGGGCTTGAGCCTCTATCACCGTTTTATTCTGCCCAAACCGCAAACGGACCGGCCGGGAAGTTTTGGCTCGTTGAACAATTTCCTCGCGGAGTTTTTCAAAACCTTCGGTTCATTCTTTCAAAAACCAAAAATCGTCGCGTTGCTGCTCTTCCTGCTGCTTTACCGGCTGGGCGAGGCGCAACTCGTGAAAATCATCCCGATTTTCCTGCACGTTCCGGCGCCCAAGGGCGGTTTGGGGTTGACGATTGAACAAATTGGCGTGATTTACGGCACCATCGGCGTCGTCACGTTCATGGCCGGGGCGCTCCTGGGCGGTTTTGTCGTTGCCCGGCGCGGCTTGAAATTCTGGCTGTGGCCGATGTTGCTGGCGATTCATTTGCCGGACGCGGTCTTCATCTGGCTCGCCTGCGCGCAACCCCAGAGGTTGTTCGTGATTGGCGCCGGCGTCGCGGTGGAGCAATTCGGCTACGGTTTCGGCTTCATGGCGTTCCTGCTTTACATGATTTACATCGCACGCGGCGAACATGCGACGGCACACTACGCCATTTGCACCGGCTTCATGGCGCTGGGAATGATGATCCCGGGCCTGTGGAGCGGCTGGCTGCAGGAACATATCGGTTATCCACACTTTTTTATGTGGGTGATTCTGGCGACCATTCCCAGCTTCATCGTCGCGGCGCGCATCCCGCTCGATGCGGAATTTGGAAAACGTAACGTGAAGCCGCTTTAGTCCCCCCGGTCAAAGCCCGGCGGAAAAAGATTGCGCTGAAAGCGTCACCTTTTCCAGAATCCAAGTCCGCCATGAAACAAACCGGCTTCAACGTTTTCGTCCGCGCGCTGCTCGCGGCCGCGACCCTGGGCTTTGGACCGAACGCGCCCGCGCCATCCGCTTCCGCCGCCAATGCCGTTCCACCCGGCCCGCATCGGCCCTGCATCATTTTCATTCAATGCGACGGCCTGGGCTGGGGTGATTTGAGCTGCCAGGGCCAGACGAATTTTCAGACGCCCAATCTCGACCGGCTGGCCGCCGGCGGCATCCGGTTCACGAGCTATTACGCGGGCGATGCGGCGGATTCGCCGGCCAGTGCCGCGCTCATGCTGGGCCGGGATTCGGCGCACTTGAAGCAGCGCGCCGATGCGGCGGTGCCGCTGGCGACGAACGACCTCACCGTGGCCCAACTGTTGAAGCAATCCGGGTATCATACCATTTTGATCGGTGAATGGTTCCTGGGCGGCAACGGCACCAGCGGCGCGCCCTGGGAAAAGGGGTTTGATGAATTTGCCGGGTATCTGGACCCGCAGGATGCCGATAATTATTACTCCGATTTCTTGTGGCGCTATATCCCCGGGCTTTTTCCCGGCACGAACCACGAGTCAATCACCGCCTTCAACGGCCGGGCAGCCGTCTACCCGAACAGCGATGGAAAACGCGGCCAATACCTTCCCGACCTGTTTACCCTGGCCGCCGGAAACTTTATCAACGCCCATCAACCCGACCTCTTCAACCACTACCAGCCCTTTTTCCTGCTGTTGAACTACACCATTGCGCGCCCGGGCACCGGCAACACGATGCCCGTACCGACCGACGCGCCGTATTCGGATCAACCCTGGCCGCAGCCGGAAAGGAACCGGGCGGCCATGATTGCCCGGCTCGACAGCTATCTCGGCCAGTTGCTCGAGCAATTGAAGAGCGCGAACCTGCAGAATAACACGGTGATTTTCTTTTCCAGCAACACGGGCCCGCAAGCAGGCGGGGGCGTGGACCCGAAATTTTTGCAGAGCGCCGGGCCGTTTCGCGGCGGGCGCGGCGACCTTTACGAAGGCGGCCTGCGGGTGCCAATGTTGGTTTGCTGGCCGGGCACCATTCCGGCCGGGCAGGTCAGCGATTTTCCGTGGGCGGCGTGGGACTTTTTACCGACGGCCATACAAATCGCGCTCCAGGAACCGCCCAAAAACATTGACGGTATTTCCGTGCTGCCCACGTTGCTGGGCGAAACCCAGACCAACCGCCACACCTTTTTTTCCTGGCAACTGCAGGGACATGAACCCGCCCAGGCCGCGCGCATGGGCGACTGGAAGCTGGTGCGCCCAAAGGTCGGCGAAAAATGGGAGCTTTACGATCTCAAAACCGACCCGGGCGAAACCCGGAACGTCGCGGACCAAAATCCCGGGGTGATCGCACAGTTTGAGAAACTGCTGAAGGGCCAGGAAGGCGCAAAATAATGTAGCGGCGCTCTGAGAGCGTCGCGCACTTCCAAACTTCGGGGAAATATGCGGCGGTCATAGACCGCCGCTACATGGGAATGGACATTTTTAGAAGTCCCAATCCCTCCCGTCCCGATGAACACCAATTAGCGCGCCGGACTGGCCGGCGGCGGCGTGTTCAGGTTGCGCTCCCGTTCGACTTTTCGGACTTCGAAGCTCAACCACAAAACCGCCAGCGCCACCCCCAGTAAAAAGGCCGCCAGCACCAACCATGGCCATCGGTAACGGCGCGGCTTTTCGTTTGGTTCATCCATCTTAATCCTGGCCGCCAGCTTAGGCTTGATCCGTTTCCATGGCGATTACGATTACGATTAAGATCAAGATTATGATTATGAGAAAAAGCCTATCGCGGGAAAACTAGACCCGCGGGAAATATTCGTTATGTTTCATCGCCACTCGGCTCATGCACGATCAGGAATCGCCAGAAAATCTGCCCGACGAACCGGTACCCCCATCCGCCGGCGAAGGCACCTACGCCGTTTTGCGGAACCCGGATTTTTTCCGCTACCTCATCGGACGCTTTGTCGCGTCGCTCGGACAGCAAATGCTTGTCATGGCGATTGACTGGGAGCTTTACCACCGCACCCACTCGGCGTTGCCGCTGGCATTCGTCGGCCTGGCGTTGATGGTTCCCATGATCCTGCTGACGATCCCCGCCGGACATTTTGCCGACCTGTTCAACCGTAAAACCATCATCCTGGCCGCGACGCTCGTTTTGACGGTGGCAAGCGTTGGCCTCACCTTGACCTCCTATTTCACCGCGCCAGTTTACTGGATTTACCTTTGCCTGTTCGTGCTGGGCGCGGCGCGGACTTTTCTCTGGCCGGCCAGCGCGGCCTTTGTGCCGGGCCTGGTCCCCCGGAACCAGTTTGCCCGGGCCGTCACGTTCAACAGCGGCGCCTTTCAATTTTCGTGCGTGGTCGGACCGGCGGCCTGCGGCCTGGTCATTTCGCTCGCGCACCAGACGGCCTGGGCGGTTTACGCGTTGAATGCCCTGGCCTCGCTCATTTGCTTTGCGCTGGTCCTGCCGATTAAACACGTGCACAAAACCCGGCCGGCCGAGCCGGTTTCGGCGAAAAGTTTGATCGAAGGTTTTCGGTTCGTTTATCAGAGCAAAATCATCCTCGGCATCATCACGCTGGATTTGTTCGCCGTGTTGCTGGGCGGCACCATAACCATCCTGCCGATTTACGCCGCCGACATTTTTCATGGCGGGCCGGCCGGCCTGGGCTGGCTGCGCAACGCAATGTCCATCGGCGCGGTCATTTGCATGGTCATCATCGCGCATCGGCCGCCCCTGCAAAAAGCCGGACGCGCCATGCTCCTGTCCGTCTTGATTTTCGGCGGGGCGACCATTCTTTTCGGTGTCGCCAATGGAGATTGTTTCGGCCGCTGGCTGGCGCTGCCAAATGCGTTCTGGTTCTGGTTTTCGTTCGGGCTGCTGGCGCTGGCCGGCGCGGTGGACAACGTGAGCGTGGTGGTACGGCAGACGCTGGTGCAAATCCTGACGCCGGACGAGAAACGCGGACGCGTCTCGGCGGTGAACAGCCTCTTCATCGGCACCTCGAACGAACTCGGCGGCTTCCGGTCGGGCATCGTCGCCTATCTGTTCACGACCCCAACCATCCTGGGCAACGCGGCGGCGACGGGCGCGATCATATCCACCGTAACCGGCGGCATCGGGACCATCCTGGTCGTGCTGGCGGTGGCGTGGCTCTGGCCGGAAATCCGGCGGTACGGAAAACTGGCGTGAGAGTTTGTCGCGCGAAGGCCGCGAAGATGGCCGAAAAAGTGGGTTTCCTGATTCCAAATCCAATGTAGGGCGGACACTCCTCTGCCCGCCGTAAACACGGAGAAACGGCGCGCACGGAGTGACGCGCCCTACCTGAATCAGGTGAAGAATTGCCGCTTCTGCTCGGCGATAAATTTCATCCATTTAGTCCGCAAATTTCCGTGGACAAAGTATTTGCTCGGAAATAAGGTTCAAATTATGAAACAGGATAGGCTCCAAACCCAGCTGCCGATTATCTGTTAGGCGAATTCAGTATCATGAGGATCATGCGTTCATTTCTTCGAGGAATCAGGTTGCTGCTGGGTTTCCTCTTGAGCCATCCCGTCGCATTAGCCGTTGGCGTCATGGCTGGGCTCTATTGCGGCGTTTCGGTATTATTTACCGGCGATGACCCCCAACGCCCTCAAGGGGGCTTGCTTGCAAAATTGGAGATTCCGCTCTTTGCGTTTTTGTGGGTGTTGATGAAGCTATTCGGCGTTTCCATTGAGCACGCTATGCGCACTATGTTGCTCATTCATTTTCCGTATTGGGCATTGCTTGGCGGTTTCGTGTTTGTCGGAGTTGCTGCCGGATGGCAGAAGCTTGTCGGTGACGAGTGAGCATGACGATGTCGCCTAACACCTATTAAGCCCGAACTGTCAACCGGCAAAAGGAATTCCATCCGGAATAGTTTTAATTCCGTTTTCGCGTCCAACCAGCGAAGCGCTCCGGCTTAATTTCAGTTGGCAGCTCGGACGC